>MDSV01072827.1_pt1 | contig 71156 bp, 73 predicted proteins | sample 810851 | NCBI WGS metagenome assembly MDSV01 (sample SAMN05326640, study PRJNA326480) | marine metagenome | isolation source: seawater | place: Atlantic Ocean: North East | collected 2012
CAAAGTACCATCGGCGCAGAAGGGCTTGACTTCCGAGTTCGGAATGGGATCGGGTATGACCCCTTCGCAATAATCACCAGGCAAAAGTTTATAATATTTTTATTTGAAATTGTAAATAGCTGAAAATCAGCTTTATGGAAGGATTTTGGTGGGCGTGATAAGAATTGAACTTATGGCCTCTTCGATGTCAACGAAGCGTTCTACCACTGAACTACACGCCCTAGGATAAGGTTGTTTTATTAAATAAACATTTGATATATCATATATTTTTAATGCGGAAAATACTCTTTGTTTCTTCAACTTCTTTGACAACAAAAACGTTAGACGGAAAAGAAAGTAGAGCTCTAAGTATTTTAAAATCTATTACTAAAAAAAATGACGTTGACGTAGTCTGCTTATGTAGTGACAGCAAATTTGAAAAAAAAATAAATATTTGTAATCAAGAAATCAAGTTCAAAATAAATATATTTTCAAGACTTTTTAATACACTTATCTCTCTTTTTAAATTAAATCCTTTACAAAATGGATATTTTTACTCAAAAGAAATGGACAACTTTATAAAAGATAATAAAGATAATTATGATATTATAATATTTCATCTTATCAGATGTTGTCAGTATCTTCCCTCAAATTTTAGAGGAAAGAAAATTCTTGAAATGACAGATTTAGTTTCTGCTAGAGATCAACAAATAATAAATCATTTATCATTAATAAATCCTTTAAAATATTTATATATTTTAGAAAAATTTTTAATGAAAAAGTATGAGAGAAAAGTCGTTAATAATTTTGATAAAATCGTTTTTATTGCAAAAAGGGAAGTGGTTGAGGCAGGAAAATTTATAGATAAAAAAAAGATTAGGGTCGTAGGAAATATCTATGATATAGAAAAAAGAATATTTAGATTTAAAAAAAATAATAATAAAATTATTTTTTTAGGAAATATAAATTATTTACCAAATAAGTTAGCGTGTTACGAATTTTCAAAAAAAATATTACCTAAAATAAATAAAAAATACCCAGATATAACATTTAACATAATTGGAAAAATAAATTTTTTTGACAAACTTTTTTTATCATTCTATAGTAATGTAATTGTCCACGGTCCAATTTATAATTTAAAATCAGTTTTCAAAAATTGTATATGTGCAATTTGTAATGTTGTTATAGCAACTGGTTTTCAAACTAAAATTTTAAATTATATGAGCTTTGGAATCCCTACAATTTTAAGTAAAGAATCTTTTCCAAAGGGTTTATTAAAAAAAAATCAGGATGTTTTAGTTTATTCAAATGAAAAAGAACTAATTAAATCTATTTTATATTTGAAAGAGAATAAAAAAATTTCAAATAAACTGTCAAAAAATTCTCAAAAAGTAATAAAAAAGAAATTTAATAATTCAAGAATTTTTTCAAAATATGAAAAAATTATTAAATAATAAAATTAGTTATAATAAGTTTTTATAAATTTTCTATACCAATTAATTGAAATTTTGAGACCCTGATCCAATTTTATCGTTGGCTTCCAATTTGTTTTTTTTAAAATAAATCTATTGTCTGCTTGCATTTTCCAAATTTCATTTGGTCTATAATTTTTTTTTCCAATTTTTAGTTTAGATTTAGAGTTCGTTAATTTGTGTATTTTTTTAACTAATGATTTAATTTTAATAGGTTTATTACTACCTAAGTTAATTGCTTTAAAAGAATTATTTATTTTTGAAGTTAAAACCAGCATTCCCTCAATAATATTATCCACGAAATTAAATTCTCTTGTTTGTTCACCGGGGGTTGTGATTATTTCTTTTCCTAATAGGCACTTAATTATTATTTCTGGAATAATAGCTTTTTCACTTTGAAAGGGTCCAAAAGTATTAAAAGGTCTTATGCAAACAATTTTTTTTCCTGTTTGTCTACTTTTCAAAATTGAGTAAAGTTCACTAGAATATTTTCCTACAGCATATGGGGATAAAGGCTGTGGAAGCTCATCTGAATTAAAAGGAATTTTTTTTTGTAATCCATATATTTCTGATGATCCAATATGTATAAATTTTTCATAATTCGGTCCATGATTTAGTAAATTTGTAGTAGACATTAAATTAGAACCAAATGTTTCATCTACATGAGTAAAACTATCGCCTACATGGTTATAAGCTGCTAAATGAAAAATAAAATTATACTTCTTAGATTTCAATTGTAGGGTAGAATCAGTATTTCTTAAGTCAGCCTCAATAACGTTAATTTTATTCCAAACATCAGCAAGTCTTGGACAATCAATAATACTATTATATTTTACCACAACAGTAACATTCGTTTTTAATTTCAAAAGTGTTTTAGTCAGATGCGAGCCAATGAAACCTGCTCCACCTGTGACAAGAGCACTTTTATTTTTAAAATTCTTAACTAAATGTAATATATTTTCCAATTTTACTCCTTGCTTCTTTAAGTTCACTAATAGAGTTCACTGTTAATTGTAAACCTTTATATTTATATACATTTACTAATCTTTTAGAAACTAATAACTTAATTGCATTTACAATTCCAACCCCGTCTTTAGAGTTGATTATTTTTTTACTTAAGAGTTTAAAAATTTTTGGTTCTATAACTGCATAACCTATGAAATGATTTAATATTGGTTTTTCATGAAAAGAAGTAAGTTTATTTTTTAAATTCCATTTGACAATACCAAAAGGATTTTTAATTGGCGCAATAACCAATGTCATTAATGAATTTGATTTGTTATGTTTTTTTAGTAAATCATTAAGATTTATTTTGGCTAATGTATCTCCATAACTAATTATGCAAGTTTCATTATAATTTTTTAGAGCATAGTAAATTCTTTTTAAAATACCGCTATTAATACCAGCATTAGAAAAATGTGGTTTTTGAAAATTTTTTTTTAAAAATTTTTTCATTATATTTGCTTTATAACCTATACAAAAAGTAAGCTTTTTAAATCCCTGACTTTTATAATAATTGATTTTATGTTTTAAAATTGGTGACTTGCCTACTTTAATTAGGGGTTTGGGGGTTTTTAAAGTAAATTTTCCCATTCTTTTTCCTCTCCCGCCACAAAGAATTAAAATTTTTGTTTCAGATTTTTTAGCCATTATTATTTGCTATTAACTATATTTACAATTTCATTTAAAAAACTAGCTTTTGTAGGAAGTACATTGTTATACATTTTTTTTTGAATATTTTCATAATTATTGATGATATATTTTATTGTATCCTCTAAAGATTTAGATTTTCTCTCTGAGACTAAAACTCCATCTCTGTTTCTCTTAACATGAGCTATTTCAGGAAAAATAATTACCGGTCTCAGCCTTGACAATGCTTCATCTAAAACTTGAGGGTGACCCTCTGTAAATGATGGTAATATAAAGATATTATGATCGTCATATACTTCAATGATAGAGTCATTTTCATTTTTAAAATTTATAATTTTAATATTTTCGTTTTCCAATTTTTTATCATGTAATTTTTCAGAGTTAATTATAGAAATCGAAAAGTTAATTTTAATATTTTTTAAAATTTTCAATAAAGAAAAAACACCTTTCTCAATTTTAATTCTTCCAACATATAGCAGCTTTACGGTTTTTAGATCTGCAGTTTTTCTTTGTAAAAACCATTTATCATTTAATTGAGATGGTGAAACAACTGTGCCTTTTTTTCCTTTTAAAATATGCGATCTACATGCAATTAGTTTTGAACCAAAAGATGTTATTGTGAACATAAAATGATAAATTAGTGGACCCAAATATTTAGAGTAACACTTATACTCTTCATAACCATCGCTTCTTAAATATATAAAAACATCTTTTCTTAAAATAAAAAGTATAAGACAAATCACAAAGGTATATGGAGATAATGAAATAATTAAATATTTTTTATGTAATCTACTTGTTCTAATTATGTTAATAATGTAAGAAATTAAACCATTAGATATTAAAATATTTTTTAAGTTAATTGTATGTGTGTATCTTTTAATTTTTGAATTTCTCACGAAGAGTTGTAAGTTAAAGTTTTTGTTTAAACCCTCAGGTATAGATTTCATATCAATATTATCACAAAAAAAACTATCATTATCTAAAAAAGTTTTTTCATTGCTTATTATAGCTAAATTCTCTTTACTCATAAATTATCTAAAGCCAATGAACATGTTTAAAATACTTTTGGGTGTTATAAGAATAAAAAATAATTTAATTTTTTGTAGATCATTGGGATAGAAAATTATCTCCATGAAACTTTTAAAATAACGCCTTTTATCGATATTTTTTACTATTTCAAAAAACTTACATTTATTTTTAATCATCTCTAAATTTTTTTCAGATCCAAATATTTTTGATTTTTTTATGTCTTCGTACCACTGCAGCATCTGTAAAACTTGTTTTTCAGTATTTTTATTCTGCAATTGATTTTTGTGTTGACGATAAGTTGCTAATGGTTCTTGTACACAGTCAAATTTATGTTTCATTGAAAATTTAAGTATGAAATCCATATCTGCAAGCATATTAAATTTTGTATTAAAGATATCTTTGTTAAAATCTAAAAACTTTTTTCTTAATACTACTGTTAACATGCCAATGGAATATTCTTTTAAAAGATAACTAGTTATATTTCCTGTTGGGAGATTTTTAGAAGAGGCTAATCTTTTTTTTCTTAGAAAATTTTTATTATTATATCTCCAGTAATTTGTGTAAACTAATCCAGTTTTTTCATCTGCAAATAATTTTACCTGTTTAATTAGTTTATCTTTTTGCCAAGTGTCATCTGTATCAAGAAAAGCAATTAAATCTCCTTTAGCTCTTTTTATCGCCTGATTTCTAGCATGATAAAGGATGCTATGTTTTTCACTGAGAAAATATTTTAATCTATTATCTTTAAATTGATAAAATATTTTTTTACTTTTATCTATTGAGATATTATCCCAAAAAATAAGTTCCCAATTTTTATAAGTTTGATTAATTATACTCTTTATCGATTGTTCGAGATATTTTTCACCGTTATAACAATTCATTATTATGCTAACTAACGGGTTATAATTCATTTTTATATGAATCAATTGTAAGCTTTAAACCTTTTATAAAATTTACCTTGGGTGTCCAGCCAATAATGGTTTTAGCTTTTTTAATATTTGGGTATAAGCTCATATTCGTATTTTTTTTGTATTTTAATTTTCCAAATAATGGATTGCCTTTTCCAATCATTTTTTTTGTTAAATTAACAACATTTTTAATTCTTATAGGTTTTCCAAAACCAATATTTATAATTTCACCGTTAGCTTTTGATGAATTTAATGATTTAAAAATTGCTTTTATTACATCATCAATAAAACAGAAATCACAATATTGCTTACCTTTTGTTGTGATAAAATTTTTATTGTCTAAACAGTTTTCTATTACTTGTGGAAGTATTCTATTTTTATCTTGTTTAGGACCGTATACTAAAAATAATCTTAATATTGTTACTGGAAAATTATTAATTTGGTTTAAATTTTGTAAAAAATTTGTACATGAAAATTTTGCAAGAGCATAAGGCGTTTTTGGATAACACTTTAAATTTTCATTTTGGGGTGATTTCGCCAAACCATATTCGGCTGAGCTTCCGATTTGAACAAATTTTTTTATTTTTTTATTTTTTAAGGCTCTTGTTATGTTTAAAATACCTTGATAATGAGAATTAAATAGTTTTTCACCTGATTTATCAAAATCTGGATGTTTCCCATAACCACCAGAATTAACAACAAAATCATAATTTTCGGTAAGTTTTGTTTTTAAATTTTTAAAATTAGATATGTCTGCCTTAAGATATTTTACATTTTTGTGAAATCTTTTTTTTTTAGGATCTCTTAACGAAATACTTGTAATTTTCCATTTTCTTTTTTTTGCCTCTTTAATAATGTGGTATCCTATAAATCCAGTGCCACCAACGACTAAAAGCTTTTTCATTTGATCCAGGGTGCTTTGTTTTGTTTAACCATTAGGTCAAGAAGATCCTTATCTAACTTATGATCCATACATTGCCAAAAACCTTTGTGTTTCATCGCTCTAATTTCTTTTAATCTAGTTACTTTTTCTAAAGGTTCTGCCTCTAAAACGGTTTTATCCCCTTTTATAAAACTAAAAAATTTTGGGTTGATAACAAAGAAACCACCATTTATCCAACTATCTCCAAGTTGAATTTTTTCTTTAAATTTTAATACTTCTGAACCTTTCAAGCTAAGAGAGCCAAACCTAGCTGGTGGCCTAACTGCTGAAATTGTAACTATTTTTTTATGTTTTTCATGAAATTTAATTAGTTGGTTTATATCTATATTTGATAATCCATCACCATAAGTTAATAAAAAATTTTCTCTTGAAAAATATTTTTCTAATCTTTTTAATCTTCCACCTGTATTTGTATCAGAACCTGTGTCTATTAAATTAATTTTCCAATCCTTTTTAAAATCCTTAAAATGTTTTTTTATAACTTCACCTTTGTAGCCGAGTGCAACATAAAATTCTTTATGACCATAACTAGCATATATTTCCATTATATGTTCAATAATTGGTTTTCCACCAATAGGCACCATTGGTTTTGGAATTGAATCTGTATATTCGGATAGACGAGTTCCAAAACCACCAGCTAATATTACTACTTTCATACTATTTTAAAATTTGAGGTGTAGGAAAAGGTATAATAAATTTTCCACCTTTTTTTAAAAAACCTTTTTCTTGTTTAATTATTTCTTTTTTTAAGTTCCAAGATAAAATTAACAAATAATCTACAATACCTTTTTTAATATACTTTGGATCTATAATTTTTATATTAGTACCGGGGGTATAAAGATTTTGTTTTAATTTACTTTTATCAAAAACATAATCCACTAGATTATTATCTATTTTACAATATTGCATAAGGGCCTGTCCTTTTCCTGAGGCCCCATAAACAGAAATTTTGTTTTTCTTTTTTTTTAAATTTTTAATTAATTTGTTCATAGAGTTAGAATGATTTTTTATTTTAAATTTGAATGATTCGAGTTTTCTAGAATCAAATAACTTGGAATTTTCTTCTTTTTTTAAAATTTTTAAAATATTTTTTGAAATTTTATATTTTGATATATTTTTAGATATATAACATCTAATTGTTCCACCTTGGGATTCAATAATTTCAACATTAAAAACTTTAAGTTTATTTTTTTCACAAAGATCATTTATAGATTTGAGACTATGAAAACCTATGTGTTCATGGAAAATATTATCATATTGATTTTTATTTATGATGTTTAGTAAATGAGGAACTTCTAATAATAATATACCATTATTTTTAAGTAAATTTTCAATCCCTTTAAAAACATCATTGGGTTTTGACAGATGAGCAACAACATTTCTTGCAAAAATAAAATCAAACTTATTAAATTTTCTTTTAATTTTATTTGATAAATTGTAATCAAAATAATTGTTTATAGTGAAAATATTTTTTGAATTAGCTTTTTTTGAAAGGTTTTTTGCGGGGTCGACTCCAATGGTGAAGCTTTTAAATTGTTTTTTTAAATTTTGAATAAAAGATCCATCGTTACTTGCTATTTCTAAAACTTTTGATTTATCATTGATACCAAATTTATTTAAATTATTTAATAATTTTTTTATTAAAAAAATATTACTTTTTGAAACACCTGTTTCCCATAAATAATCTTTAAATAATAAATCTGGATTTAAATGTTCTGATATTTGAACATGTTTACATTTAATACAATAATTTAATGAAATTTTAAATTTTTTTTGATTATTTTTTTTTTTGTAAAAATTACCGACAAGTGCAATTTTTTTAAAGTTGATAATTTTTTTTATTTTAAAATTACAAATTCTACACTTATTCATTAAATCTATTTGTTAATATAATAATCTATTTGATTATTTGATATTTTCTCTATTTCTTTATTAAAAAAATAGAGCTTATACCAGTCTACGGTAAATTTAACTGTTTCATGAACAGTTAATCTGGGTTTCCAATTTAATTCTCTTCTTGCCTTATCAATATTAAGACTTAAAAATTTTGATTCGTAATATTTTTTATTTTTGTCAAACAATACTTTTTGATTTTTAACTCCCCACTCTTTTATAAATAATTTCACAATAGTAATTACATTTTTGCAATTTTTCAAATTAGGTCCAAAATTCCAACTTGGAGAAAGATTACCTTTTAACTCTTTATTTAATAATTTTTGACCTAAAGTTAAATACCCAGACAATGGTTCTAATACATGTTGCCAGGGCCTGGTTGCTTTAGGATTTCTTAAAGTAATTGGTTTTCTTTTTTTGAAAGATTTAATGATATCTGGAATTATTCTGTTATCTTTAAAGTCCCCACCACCAATTACATTCCCAGCTCTAGTACTACCAATAGAAATATATTTTTTTTTAAAATAACTTTCGTGATAGGAAAAAAATACTAACTCAGCACTCGCTTTTGATGAAGAGTAATTGTCTTTGCCACCAAGCACATCTCCCTCTTTAAAACTACCGAGTTTATTCAAGTTAAGATAACATTTGTCAGAAGTAATATAAACTAAATTAGGAATATTATTAACTCTAACTGATTCTAAAATATTTACACTTCCAATTACATTTGTTTCAAAAGTTTCTAGCGGATTATAAAAACTTTTAGATACAATAGATTGGGCAGCAAGATGGAAAATTATGTCGGGTTTCTCTTTTTTAATTATATTATTTATTTTATTAAAATTTCTAATATTAACATAATATTGTTTAATTTTTTTATCTAAATGGAATGAGTCAAATATAAATGAACCTTTTTCTGGTTTTAGACCTACACCAATTACTTTAGAACCTATTCTATGCAACCAATGGCATAACCAAGAACCTTTGAATCCTGTAGATCCTGTTACTAGGACCTTAAGATTTTTGTAACTTCGAATAAATTTATTTTTATTTTTCAATTTTTTTAATTTGGAGGATATTCAGTTTTTCCAATTATCAGGTCTACTAACGAAAGTAGTAAAATTTGGTGTACGTTTTCTATATGATTGTAAGCTTTGCTATTTACCCAAAAATTTATATCTCCAAACTTAATTAAATTATTATTTTTATCATTACCAGTAAATGTAATAATTTTTTTAATGTTCTTTTTTTTTTGCTATTTTTGCTCCATTTGTCATATTTGGTGAATTACCACCAGCAGATATTAAAATTAAAGAGTCTCCTTCATCTCCATAAAATTCTATTGCCTTTTCTACCCATCTTTCATATCCAAAATCATTTGAAAAACAGGTTAAAAGATCAGATTCGTTATAGTTAGTGCACCTTACTCCAGCATTTTTTGTTAAATCAACACTGAAATGACTTGCAATTGCTGCGCTTCCCCCATTTCCAAATATCATAGTTTTTTTACCTTCTGAGTGAGTGTTCTTTAAAATTTCCTTTACTTTGATTAAATCATCTACGTAATGATCTTTATTTATTAGACTCTTTAAACTTTCAAAATAACTTTGTAAAAATTTTTTATCAGACATTATGATTTTTTAATTTAATATTTTTAATAAAGCAATAAATTTTTGATCAGTAGGAAAATAATTATATTTATTATCAAGTCTTTTGAAAAAAAGGTCAAAATTAATAAATTTTTCGTTGCGAAGGACAGTCATTGTTTCAAAGGCGGCATTTGAAAAATAGTTTTTATCCTGTTTATCGAGTTTATTTATATAGACATCATCACAAAGAACAAACCCATTTTTTCTAGATAATCTTATAGAATTGATTATATCTATTGTGACGACTGGGTAACCATGAGATCCATCAATCCATATTAAGTCAAATTGATTTTTTTCTTTCATCAAATTAATAGAGTTAATTTGTTTAAATATAACATTGTTAGAAGAAGAAATTATTTTGTTCCTTGATTGGACAAATTCGTCAAGTTTGTTTTTGTTTGCTCTGTTATAAGTATTTTTATAATCTTCAGAATTATCAGGTAGATCGATTGTTAATATTTCAGAATTAGGAAATAGTTTAGATAATAAAAAAGCGTTTTTTCCATCATAAGTTCCTATTTCTAAAATTTTATTAATATTTAAATCTTTTTTTTCAGATATTGAAGAAAAAATCACCTGGTGCTCAGAATGCATATCCGTATTTAACCATTTAAACTCTGAATGCAATTTTTTTAAGATTTCTAAACCATTTTGCCTATCCAAATTGTTTTTTTTGAATAAGTTTAACTGCTCCTTTAAAATTAACTTCTCTTTTGATTTTAAAAGACTATAAAATAAATAAAATATTTTTTTAATTTTTCTAATTATCATTATATTTTCTTAAACTTTCAAATAATTATATAAATTATTATTTTTATTTCCTAAAATTATAATTCTTCTCTTTTTCTTAAGAGAATAGAAGTAAATTTTATCAGTAATTTTTTTACAGACTATATTATTCCAAATTTTACTTGAGTATCTTTCTAAGAGATCATTTTCACAGATTTGATAAACTTTGCAGCCTCTTTCAAGTGCTTCGATGATTGCACCAGAAGATCCAATAAAAACTGAGTAATTATTTTTTTTATTAGTAAGTTTTCTATTATTTTTTTTTATTTTTTTTATTTCTTTTATAAGCTTTTGATGTGATAAAGAATTTTTAGCGCCAGGATGATTTTTAATTTTAAATTTTGATATATCTAACTTTGTAATTTTTATAAGTTTCTTTATGCATTCACCTATATTATTATGAGACCTAAAGATTAAAGGAAGATAAAATGAATTTTTCATATTTATCTTTTTTTTAATAAATCTTTTTGAAGGCAAAATTTTTAATTCATTTTTTTTCCATCCTAAATATTTAATAAAGCATTTAAATTGATCCTTTCCAGATAATATAAGTTTATCTGGGGATGTTTTTTTTTTAATGAGACTAAATGGTATTGATGTAGGTGAAGAATGTACATAGCCTATAGTTTTAATAGATGGAAAATTTTCTTTTGATAATTTGAATATTCTATTTTGAAAAGGTTGTCCTTCATAAGGGACTAATAAATATTTAACATCATTATTTAAAAAATCTTTAAAATAAAAATATATAATTTCAGAAAAAACTGAAAATGAGGAGATTTTGTTAAGAAAATAAAACTTTCCATACATTAAATATTTTATTGAAACTATTAAATGTTTCAAAAGTTTAAGAAAATTTTTTTTATTTTTATCTCTAGTTTTAAATATTACAATATTATCTTGAACTTTTTCAGGTAATTTATCTGATAGATATACAACAAACCACAGTGAATTGGGAGATTTATTGGAATTTATACCTAAAGTTCTATCAAAAAAGAAACCTTGTTTATTAAATTGATAATCATATGCCCATGTAACTATAATATTGTTATATTTTTTTAAATTTTCATTGTGATAAATTTTAGCATGATAATAATAAGAACCATAAAGAAAATCTTTAAATATTATTTTTAATGTTAAAAAAGAGTTTATTTTGAAATTTATTATTTTATATAGGGTTAATAATCCAATTGAATTTACTGTTGTTGCAAAATAGAAAATATCATAATCAAAATTTTTAATTTTTGAAAAATATTTTTTTACATTTTTTATCATCCCGACTTGAGACGTATCTAATTTCATAAAAATTTTTATTAAATTAATTAAATAAATTTAAAATAGTATCATTTAGAAAATCGAAATCTTCAATTTTCTTAACTTTTGGTTTGCCAACTTTCTTCAATGAAATATATCGTGGAAATTTATCAATTTTCTTTTTGTCTAAAAAAATATTTTTATAAATATTATTTTGAAGATTTATTTTATTCAGATTAAACTTTTTTGCATCAATTTTAGTTGGTAAAGCAAATCTATTCAAAATATTTTTTGTTTGTTTATAAAGATTTGTCTTTCCCTTATTTGAATAGTAAATTTCAGATAATATTCCTAAAGATACGGCTTCACCGTGTCTAATAAGGTCTCTTTTTGAATTCTTTTCAATTGCCATCTCAATAGCGTGTGCAAATGTATGTCCGAAATTTAGATAAAGTCTCTCATTTTTTTCATAAATGTCGTTTTTAAAATATTTAATTTTTGTTTTTAGTGTAAATTCACAAAGTGTCTTAATGTGTTTAAATTCTCTACTAAAAATATTTTTTCTATTCTTAATTAAATATTTTAAAATTTTATTCCTATCTATCAAGCCGCATTTTATTATCTCTGCAAGACCAGAAATAAATTCTCTGTCGGGTAATGAGCTTATTATATCTTCTAAAATAAAAACATTTTTTGGGTGGTAGTAAGTTCCAACTGAATTTATAACACCTTTATAATTAATTGCTGTTTTACCTCCTATTGAACTATCAATCATTGCTGTAATTGTTGTCGGTATACTAAAATAATAAAGACCTCTAAGATATAGACTACTTGCTAATGCAGCAACATCACCAACGACACCCCCGCCACATGCAATAACTACAGATTTTTTTGTAAATTTATTTTCAAGAAGAATATTAATAATTTGGAATAAAAAATTTTCATTTTTATTTGTTTTGCTTCCTTTACATTCCTTTTTAATAATCCTACATCCTGAGACTTTTAGTTCATTGAAAATTTTATCTACTATACTTTTTTTTATGTTTTTGTCATAAAGAAGAAGAGTATTTTTATCAGAGTCAATATCGTCAAATGAATTTGATATTTTATCTAAAGATCCTTTTTTACAAAAAGTTATAAAATGATCGTTTTGATTTATTGAGTATTTGATATTCATTTTAGATTTAGTAAAAACTGTTTATTACTTATAAAATTTAAGGTATTTATCTCTATTCATTTGTACTTGAGCTTTAGTATAATCATCAAATACATCTACTGAGAAACTGTCACCCTTCAAATTAATAGTTTTTATTTTTAAGCCAATATCTAATGCCCTTAACAATTCTATATCCTCTATTTTCTCAAGTTCAGATTTTGAGGACCTGCTAAAACTTAATAAAGCATCTGGCTTAAACGAAATTATGGATAAATGTTTTTTAATGTTTTTATTTTTTGATCTAAATTCATATGGGACATTGCTTCTAGAAAGATATAAAACATCATTTTTTTTATTTGATACAATTTTTACTATATTTGTATTATTGCTAGATGGAATTTTTAAATTAGGAAGTATTATGTCATATTTTAAATTTCTTAAATGAAAATCAATAACTTTATCAATATGGTTTGGACTAATTAATGGCTCATCGCCTTGAATATCTATAATTAAATCGAATTTTTTCTTAAGTTTTTTGTAAGCTTCACATATTCTTTCTGTACCATTTTCATGATGTTTAGAAGTCATCATCGTCTTTGCTCCAAATTTTTTGGTCACATTAAAGATTTTTTTATCATCACAACAGATTATTACTTCATTAACTTTTTTTGATAGTTTTGCTCGCTTATAAACATGAATAATTAATGGAATATTATTTATTGGTAATAAAGCTTTTGCAGGTAGTCTTTTGGAGTTAAGTCTAGTTGGGATAAGCGCTAAAACTTTTGGTTTCATGAATTCGTCCATCCTCCATCAATATTTATAGTTTCACCAGTCATATAATTCGACTCATCAGAGAGTAAAAAACCTACTATACCGTTTAAATCATTTGCTTCTCCCCATTTTTTTTGGGGGATTCTAGAGATTGTCCAGGAATAAAGTTTTTTCTTTTTTTTAAATTTTGAAAAATATGAAGTTTTGATGAATCCAGGATTGATTGTATTTGCTCTTATACCAAATTTAGAACTTTCGACAGCAAAAGACTGGGTTAAACTTTTTAATGCTCCTTTTGTTGAAGCGTATCCACTAAGGCCGTCAAACCCTCTGGTTCCTACTATAGATCCAATATTAATAATTGATGATTTAATTTTATATTTTACACAATAATTAAAATATATTTTCATTATTTCAAAAATGGAGAAAAAATTTATATCAAAAATCTCTTTTATATCTTTTTTCGAGATTTTATTAAAATTTTTTCTTTGTCGAATGCCAGCATTATTTACTAATCCATTTATTGGCTTTCTATTTTTTAAAGAGAATTTTAATATTTTTTTAATAATATTTATATTTCTTGTATCACCTAAAAAGATTTTACAATTTTTTATTTTATTAAATTTTTTGATATCTTTTTTGGATCTTGTTATACCGTAGATAAAAGATGACTTTTTAGACAAGCTTTTTACAAGTTCTTCTCCGATGCCCTTTCCTACTCCTGTAATCAATATATTTTTTTTATTTAAATTTAACATTTTGTTATTTAATACAATATAAATATCTTAAAACCATCCTGTCATTAAGTTGTGGTTTTGAACCTCTGTGAACGCCTCCTTCATCAAAAATAATGGCTGTACCAGCACCAGCTTCATAACTAAAGTTATTCTCAGATTTATCAATCTCTAAATCATTAGTTTTAGTCATAAAATTTTTTAATAAATTTTTATCATTAAAATAATTATTGAAATAAGATTGATTATCTTTAATGATTTTTTTGAAATCTTCTAAACTCCAGTAAGGTTGATATTTTATCTTGTTTTCATAAATTGCTTTTCTAATAGCGTAGCCGATCTTATGTGACTCTGGAACATAGCTCATACATCCATTATTGGGACCAACATCACTTAAATAAATAAAAATCTTAAGAAAATAGTTATTTGGATTGTTAAAATTTTTTACATTTACTTTTCCAGAATAAGCTTGATCAGTGTGCCATGGTAAAATTTCCCTTGTGCTTATCTTGCTATAATATGCGTCAATACAAGAAAGCTTAGTTTTTTTTTCAAAGAAATTGTTTGCTAAATCTCTTAATCTTTTTTCTCTCTCCAATTGCCAAATCTGCAGACTATGAAAAAATTTTGTAAAATTTAATTTTAAAATTTTTAGAGAAAGCGTACCAATATGAGTTGGAAAATAACTTTCTGGGTGATCCTTAGGAACAGAATAATACTTTATTAGATTAGAAATTCTTTTTGTTTCATGTGGATCTAGAAAATTATTTATTCTAACAATTCCTTTATTTTTTATCTCATCTACTAATTTTCTACTCATTATTTAAATTTGTTCCTTTATTAAATTTTTAATCTCTTTTGAGAAATTTCTCATATTAAAAAATTTAAATTTCTCAGTTTTAGTGATCTTATATGGAATTGGCTTTTTAGTATAGTGTCCATACTTTTCTTTTTTATTAAAAACAATTTTCTTTTTGATATTTAAATTTTTTGACAATATTTTAAGAAGTTTTGTTACTTTTATTGAGTGATTTCCTGTAAGCATAATGCATTTATTTTTGTATTTGCTATTTAATATTTTCACACTAGCTTGTGCCGCATCTTTTACATGAATATATTGCCTTATTGATCTTTTGCTACCAGAGTAGGAAATTTTCATTTTTCTTTTAGCCTTAACGATAATATTTTTAACACCATTAGACATATCAGATCTAGGCCCATATACGGTTCCATATCTTAGTATAGTATAATCTACTCCATATAAATTTTTGTATTCCTTTATATAATCTTCCGAAGCTCTTTTGCTTGCACTATAAAATCCTCCTTGTGAACTTCCGGCATAAATACTACTAGCTTGAATAAATCTTTTTATTTTATATTTTTTACAGATATGAAGTAATAAAGCAGTTCCTAAAATATTTGTTTTCACTGATTGGATGGGATTTTTTACGGCTTGGTCTAGATCCGCGAGAGCTGCAAAATTATAAATTATATCGTTTTTTTTAATTATTTTTTTAAGTTTATTTGAGTCTAAAATAGATCCGATAATCATTTTTTGATTATTTTTAATCCATTTCGATTTTTTTAAATCATAGATTGTAACTATATGACCATCTTTTGTTAAAGTATCACAAACATGTGAACCTAAAAAACCACTACCTCCTAAAACTAAGATTTTCATTTTATAATATTAAATTTTGAAAAGTAGAATTGATATTTTCCTTATAGTTATTTTTAAAAAGAACTTTGTCAAAATTAATATTTTTACTTTTTTTAATGGTAATTAAATTTTTTTTCAATTCGTTAAAACTGTTTATATAGTATATTGGCTCATTTGCTTTATTGGGGTTATTTGATGCAAAACAATGTTTATATCTTTTCCATTTATCAAAAAGAATAACTGGTTTCTTACTACACAATGCATCTTCTATTACAGTTGAAGAATAGGATATGCAAACAAAAGATTTTTTAAATAAACTCTCAATTTTTTCATTTGTAAAAGTAATATTTTTAAATTTTTCATTAAAATTATCTTTTAAACTTGCAACAATAGGATGTAATTTCACTATAATATTAAATGCACTATTTTTAAAAATTTTGTTTAAACTATTTAAATTATCATAAAATTCATAAAAAGACTCTACTCCATAGAATGTGGTGCTTAGAAAGTCTTTGCTGGTAACTGCTAATAAAACATTATTGTTGTTGTGATTTGAGACAGCCTCTGAAAAAATTAGGTTACCAGATTTTATTTTTTTACCTTTAATTTTATGAGTTTGTAAGGAACTAGAGGTAATTTTTGTTTGAATAGCATAGTGACTGGCCATACCTGAGAAAACATTGTGTGCAATATTTTTTTTATAGATTGTGTCATATTTATTAAATCCTTTAGCCACTGTTCCATGACTAATACAAACTGTGTTTGTAAGTTTTGGTGATGCAATATTAGTAATATGTCTTGCAGGACCTGATATCAAATTTGTTAAAAAAATTTTTGGTTTTATCAAATTAAAAAATTTTTCGTATAAATCACATTTGTTTTTAAGATCGTGCATATGAGCCTTAAAATAATTTTCTCTTAATTTTAAAAGTTTATTAAAATTCATGTGTTTGTAGTTTAAATGTATTTTAGGTAAGTATTTACTTTTTAATTGAACTTTTTCATTATTAATAGTTGCATAATTTATTCCAAGTACTTTCAAAAATAATTTTTTCAAAATACTCGAATTTTTATTTGTGAATGAGATAATTTTTAAATTATTTTTTATTGCCCAAAAAACAATTCTTTTTAAGTTGTAACCAAAATCATTAAAAAGAATAATTTTTTTTTTTATATTAAATTTTTCCTTAACAAAATATTTGTTTACAAAATTAATTTTTTTCTCTTTTCTTCTGCTTAAAAAAACAGTTTTGTTGTTAAAATTGAATTTAATTAATTTTGAAATATAATAATTTTTTGAGAGATCGTCTAGATTTTTTTGATCCCAACCTGAAACAAATATTTTTTTAATTTTATATTTTTTATTTATCGATTTTATAAGATGAATCACTAGGAAACTTGAGTTGAATGTATAACGAAAAATATGTTGGTATTGATGTTTTAATGTCTCATTATAAAAATGTTTTTTTTTTATAATTTTAATTAAATTATTACAAAAAATAATTCCTTTTTTGTGAATATCATTATTTAAAAGTATTTTTGGATCTATATAAGGTATCTTTTTTAAATCACAATAAAGAATTGTGTCTAGACTTAGTGGTACAACTCTATAACTAATTTTTTTTTTAATTTTTTCTCTAATGAATTTTAATTCATGGAGGTCTTGTGCAAAAATTAAGTTGTTAAATTTCATCTCTTTAAAAGTATATTTAGATTTTTAAAATCTTCTTTGTTATCCAAATCGATATTTTCATTTTCATTTACTTCATAAAAAAATGGTTTTTTTCCAATCCTACATTTTAAATTTTTTAGGGTTTTGGCTTTAATTCCGTAAAGTCCGGTTGTTTCCTGCGTAACTGGTTTTGCATCTTGACTTCTTGGAAGAATCTTTGGTTTATAATTAACTGCTTTTCCTTTAAACCAAAACCAAGAATAAATCTTTTTTGATGTTAGGATTGAGTCATATTTATTATTTTTTTTTAAAATTTTAATACAATTATTTATTGTTGAAATCTTAAGCAGCGGAGCTGTTATAAAAATTTGAAAATATAAGTCTGCTTCTATTATTGATGCATGGTAATTTAACAAGTCATTACCATTAGCAGTATTTTTACTTAGGGAACTTAATCTATTTATTATATTTATTTTATTTTTTTCACAAAATTTTTTGATTTTTTTACTATCAGTATCAACGTAAATCTCATCAAAATTACAATGCTTTATTTTATTAAGAGTATATTCAAATAATGGTTTTCCATTAACTTTTTTAAAATTTTTGCCTGGGACTCTGACAGATTTTTGTTTAATAGGTATTATAACTACAGTCTTCATTTATGACCAATTATAAGGGTTTATCAGAAATTTGTTTGAAGATGATAAACTTTTTGGAATATTGATTTTTTTATTTTTAATTTTAATAATTTCTTTTAGTTGTTTATGATTATTCACACCAATTATTATTTTATCAAAATTTTGAGATAGAGCATAATTGATACAAACATCAATTGGTTTTAGACCTATTTTATCAACAAAATCATTCCATTTTTTTAAATTTTTTTTAAACTTCTTTAATTTTATTGGGATATCGTTTGCTTTTATTAAAAGCAACCCTTGAAGAAAAATAGATCTAACATGAGTTTCTATGCCATTTTTTTTTAATTTATTTAATATTTTAGAATTTAATATTCTTCTATCAAATGGATTAAAAGTTGTTTGAATTACATCAAACCTGAATTTTTTTGTAATTTTCAAAATGTTGTCAGTTCCATAAGTAGAAAAACCTATTTTTTCAACTAAATTTTGATCTTTTAGATATTTAACTTTTTTATATAAATTAGTTGCGTCTTTTTTTAAAAGATCTTGAGAATTATGTATCATTAAACAAGAAATTCTTTTTAATTTTAATTTATTTTTAATGTTAAGAATTTTTTTTTTAAATTTTTCAAGGTTTTTACTTGAATTATATTTATTTATCTTAATAATAAAATCAAACTTTTCTACATTAAAATTTTTGAATATATCTTCAGATTTGTATGCTTGGGCTGTATCAAATCCTAATATTTTAAACTTCTTTTGTAAATTCAATATTTTAAAAATTTCTTTTCTAGAAGTTTTTCCAACTTTATTAGTCACTCCATATTTGCTTCCAAATTGAGCGGTTCCTATAAGAATTTTACCTCTGCTACTTGATGAAAGCATTTTTATTTTCAGTTAATTAAATTTTTTACTAAATCTTTTAAAATTAAATTATTTTTATCAAATTTTATTGGGATATTATTTGAGGAGACTTGTCGCCATGTCTCTCTATTCATTTTAAGAACTTCTATAATTTTGTCTTCAATAACTTTCTTGTCATTTCCAAGATACCAATAATAACCAGAGTTCGATGAAACTATATTTTGTAAAGGACTCTTTCCTAGATAGTGGTAAATGTCTAAAAATAATACTTTCATTCCCCGTGATAAAAGCTCAAAGCCCAAAGTTGAATTAATTGTTATAATTAATTCTGACTTTTCAGCCAAAGAGATCGAATCAATATCTTCATGGGAAAATTTACCAAAATCTCTCTCAAAAAAATTAATTTCATTTTGTTTATAAGAAGAATCCATTTTATATTTTTTATCGTTTCGATTGCAAGCAAGTGCTATTGCTAAATTTTTATTATATTTTTTTGAAATATTTTTTAAAATTTTAATGACATAAGAGGAAGATGAGTCAATTGTTCTTAAAGATCCAAAGTTATTATTTGTTCCTGAATAGTTATCAATTTTTGATCTAAATTGAGATATAAACATGATATCATATTTTTTTGTTGTTTTCTTTTCAAGAATTATTTCATTATTTTTAATTGATCCTGTAATTAAAAACTTTGAATTAATAAATTTATAAAATTCTTTTGAGTATTCATTCTTAACTAAAAAATAATCTGCTACCAAATCAAATTTAAAATTTTTTGAAATCATTTTTTTTGAACTATTAATAAATAAATCACTCTGGTCAGCAATTTGGTAAATTATACTTTTTTTGTTAGGAAAAAGATTTTTGAACCTAAATATATGGCCATTGTATTCATGTCCAATTGCAACTGTAGGATCAAAAGACTCTACATATTTTTTAAAGTATAATTCTCTTAAATTAAAACCTTTGAAAAGTAGTAAGTCTAAAAAGGTTTTAAGAAGCACATAGAAATTTAATATTTTATTTTTTTTTACTTTTGTTTTAAATGAATTATCAAATTTTAGATTTGCATAATTATCATCTAATAAAATAATATCAATCTTATAAGGTTTTTTAAACTCCAATTTATATGTAAAAAATTTGCTCAAAAAATTTGACATTTGATTTAATAAATTTGAAAATTATTTCAGTTGTAAAAAAGATATATTTGGTTCGAAGTTAAGATTTTCCAACTTGAATTTTTTTAACTCTTTCTTTTTTAGGTATGCTAGCGTCTCACCCGGCCAATCGGGATTATTTACTTGATCAAAAGCAATTATTCCTCCTTTTGACATTCTCGGTAAAAAATATTTTAATGCAGTCAATGTTGGGGCATAAATATCAAAATCCAAAAACAATAATGATACTAATAATTCCTTGTTTTTTTTTAAATATTGAGGAATAGTCTTTGTTGCATTACCCTTAACTAATTCAATTTTCTTTTTGTGACCTATTGGTCGGTCTTTATCAAAAATTTTAACTAAATCCATAAGCTCATTTTTAACATCATAATTTCTTTTAAAATATTTCTTTTTCATATGAAGATTTTTTCCGTCCTTTTTGTTTATAGATGGAAAGCCTTTAAAAGTGTCAAAACCTATAATTTTTCTATGATAATTGTAAGGTTCCAATATCGTAGAAAAATGTGACCAGGAAAAAATTCCTCCACCAAGATTTACGCCACATTCAACAATGCTTCCCTTTACATTCATTTGTCTTTGGAAAATATGATACTTGCACAAAAACCTAGCAAGAGCTTGTCTTCTCACATATTTTGGGAAGTTATTTAGCTTCTGTTCCAAGGTAGATTTAGATTTTAAGAACTCTTTATGAAACATATATCACAGTATATTTTTTATTTCTTTTTCGCAACAATAGTCCAGAATGATCTTTTAAAATTTTTGTTTGGTTTGTAATATTTTGTTGTTTTTTCAAAGACTTCTATTAATTTCCAATTTTTAAATAATTTCTTTATATTTTTAATATTGGTAAAATGAATAGCTCCGACATTTTTAAGTTTTCCGCTATTAATTTTTGTTTTTGTAAAACTATCTATTTTTGTACCCTTGTTAAAGTCATTATCTTTTTTTGAAAACCAACTTATCCCAATAAATAAAGAGTCTTTTTTCATAAACTTTTGAAGTAACTTTAAGGTTTCTTGAATAGATTTATCATCATTATGTGTTATTGATCCTCTATCTATTATTATATCAAATTTTTTTTTAAATATTATTTTTTTAGTGAAATCTCCAACAACAATTTTGTTCTTTAAACTTGGATATTTTTTTAAAACCCTCTTAACCACCTCAGAGCTTCCATCTATTGCGTAGTAATTAAATTTTAAGCTTTTAAGAAATTTTATGTTTGATCCTGATCCGCAACCAAGTTCTAAAACATTTGTTATTTTTTTATTTCTTTTATATTTGTTGATTAAGCTTACCAAGTCACTCCATGGCCAAATATTCATTTGTAAGTTTGACTTGTAGATTTTATTCCATTCTTCTGAAAACATTTTACTTAATTATTTTCTTTAATTTTTTAATAATTTTGATTTGTTGGTTTTTCTTAAGACCATAATAGATAGGCAACGAAATCGCGCTTTGAGCATGTTTTTCTGACAAAGGAAAATCTCCTTTTTTAAAACCTTTGTTTTGAAAAAAAGGATGAAGATGAACAGGCAAATAATGTAAATTTACATCTATATTATTACGAATTAAGTTCTTAAATATTTTATCATAATATTTTGAATTAAGTTTCTTTAATTTAATTACATATAAATGGAAACTTGAAACATTATTCTTTTTTATTTTTGGTAAATGGATGGGTAAATTCTTTAAATGTCTATCATAAGTTTTTGCTATAAAATTTCTTGTTTTAATAAATTTATTTATTTTTTTTAATTGAGAAGTACCTAGAGCAGCATTTATATCTGAAATCCAATAATTATAACCTAAATATAACTGCTCATAATACCATTTCGAACTATTCTTTATTTTCATCATATTTAAGTTTTTTGTAATTCCATGATTTCTAAATATCTTTAGTCTTTCATAAAGTCTTTTGTCGTTTGTAACAGCAATTCCGCCTTCACCTGTTGTTATAATTTTCACTGGATGAAAACTAAAAACTGTTATGTTGGACCATCTACAATTGCCAACTTTAATATTATCTCTTTTTGCACCAAGTGAGTGAGAGGCATCTTCAACTATTTTAAAATTATATTTTTTTGAGAGCTTATAAATTTTCTCTTGATCAGTTGGTTGTCCAGAAAAATGAACCGGTATTAATACTTTGGGTTTTATTTTTGAAGTTTTAAGTTTCTTTTCTAATTTTGTGACATCTATGTTTCCAGTATCGTATTCTATGTCTACAAAATCAATTTTGGATCCACAGTATAATCCAGCATTTGCTGATGCTACAAACGTATTTGGAACAGTCCAAATCGTATCATTTTTTTTCAAATTTAAAGCGAGACAAGCGATATGTAATCCACTTGTTGCGCTGTTTACAGCAACAGCGTATTTTACACCTACAAATTTACAAATATTTTTTTCAAATTCATTAATTTTATTTCCTCTAGCTATCACTTTTGATTTAAGAGTTCTTATTACGCTGCTAATATCTTTAGAGTCTAAATATTGCCTACTATATGGATATTTAATTGTCATTTTTTATAAATAAAATACTTGGTTTCATTATTCGAATATATCTCTTTAAATCCACTATTAATAAAGGCTTTTTTAGATCTAAAATTTCTTTTATGAACTGTAGAAAATATATTTTTATATGATTTATACAAAAACTTTGAGTAATAGATAATTGAATTTTTACCAATTTTTTTATTTTGATATTTATTAAATATCAAAATTCCAAACGATATTGCATTTTTAAATTTTTTATCACCTATTTTAACTAATTTATGAATTTGAGAATTCATAGTTCCAACTAATGTATTTCTCATGTATATTCCTACAATTGAATTATTTTTAGATTTTTTTATTTTACTGATATATTTTCTTTGTGATATTAAAGTATTTTTTTTTTTTAATCTTAAATATTTACTGGTATTCAACGAATTAATATAATTTTTCGAAATATCTGACGTTTTAATGCTTTTAATTTTAAAAAGTTTTTTATTAATTTTAAATTTAATCAATTTTCTAAAAATCATGTTTTCTATAATTTTTTCCACTCGTAATTATATTTTTACTATTTGGTCCTTCATTCATGACCATATCTAAAATTGATAAGTATTGCACAAAGTCTCCATGTAATTGCTCATACCTTTTACACTTATATTCTTGGTAAAAAATGTTAATTTTTTTTTTAACAAAGTCAGTATTTTTATTTAAATATCCAGCAGAACCCGCTGGCGTGTAGTAATTATTTGATTTAATTTTTTCAAGAATTTCCAAAATAAGTTTATCCTTTTTTTCGGAAATATCTAATGTTGAACTTTTAATAAATTTTGAGTCAAATTTTAAATATTTGCAAATAAAACTTATCAAATCATAATTTAAGTTAACTAAATGAGTATGATTTTTTTTTAGAATTTTTTCATATTCTGGATAAAAACTTTCAAAATATTTAGATTTTTTATAATTAAAAAAAATTGATTTTAAATGTTTCTTTACAAAATTTGATTCTTTGTGAATAAGAACATCCTTCAATTTTTGTTTATTTTCTCCATCCACAACTGGTATAGTTAGAAATAATTCTTTTTTTGAAGAGGACTTAATTTTATTTTTATGTTGCCAAGATCTATAATCAAATTGAACATGGTCTAAAAAAACAAAAATATCAGATTCATCAATTAAATCAAAATAACCTGCCCACGGGATAAATGTGGGTTGCATTATTACACTTTTTACCATTAATATTTTTTTAAAATACTATTTTTTAATTTACTATATAGCTTATCTATTTTTTTGATTTCTTTTGATGGATTTTCAATCACAATTGAGTCCTCATCTATATTTTTTGAAACATTTGAGCCCATTGAGATAAAAGCATTTTTACCTATACTTATCCCATCACTAACTGCTGAATTTATTCCCAAGAAACAATTTTCACCAATCGTTGCTCTACCACCAACACATACATGGCTACTTATATATGTATTGTCTTTAATAATTGTAGAATGTCCAATATGATTACTAGACCATATTGTAACATTATTTCCTATATTAACTTTATTTTGGATAGTTTGATTTTCTAAAATAAAACAATTCTCTCCATGTATAAATTTAGAGTTAAAACTTTTTGATGAAATATAACTAATAAAGTTATAACCCTTTTGTTTAAAATTTTTATATACATTGGTTCTTGTAAAGTTCATTTTATTATAAGACAAAGCTATAAACGCTTGGTACTGATCAATAGCAAATTTTCTTTCAACTTCTGACTCTTTTACCACTGGTATACCTTGAAAAATATCCTTTTTGTAAAATTCATCAGAAACACAAAAACCTGATATTTCTATGCCATCATATTTTGAATCGTTTTCGAAATAATATTTAGCAAGATCTGCGAATTCACCATCCCCAAAAATAAATATTTTATTTTTCATATATATTTGTCCATGGTAGATTTGAGTAGCATAAGTTTCTTCTGACTTGAGTAAAATTCCCAAGGTGACGGTATTAAGTTTGAATTTTTAACTTCTTTTTTAAAATTTTTTAAGATTTTATTGTCTTTGATAGTTAATAAAGAAAATCTTTTTTGAAGTGTATCTGATAAAACATTATTTTTTATAAAGAGATTTTTTTTAAATAGCTGTACAATTTTATTTGCATTGTTACAAATATTTTTGGTTGAATAGTTTTCATCAAAACATTCGAGAGAACAGTAGTTGCCATCATTTTTTGAGTAAAAAAATAATCTTAATATATTATTTTTTTTTGAATAAACCTGAATATAAAAATCATTTTTGAAATTACCATCTACTTTAAAAGTTAATACCCTAACTTTAAAATAAGTAGAGTCTAAAAATTTAGAATTAAAATTTTTTATCAATGGAACTGGATTTCCTGTCCATAGAACATAGTCTGATTCGACTATTTTACCTTTGAACTTGATGCTTACTTTATTATTTTTCCAAATTGGAACTACGGGTGTTTGAAAGTTGAATTTTACATTTTTGTTTTCTAAATAATTTATAAACTTTCTAAAAAAAAAATCGTAACCATTTAAAGGTAATAAACCTTTTAAACTTTCAGATTTTTTTCTTGGAATACCATAAAGGTCGTCTACTACTTTATTCTTTTTTTTTAAATTTTTTATTTCATTATTTTTTTGGAGAAATATTCTTGAAAACATCAGTCCATTTCTATTGCTATCAGAAACTAATATTTTGGAATTAATATCAAATCTTTTTAACCATTTTAACAATGGTGCAGATATTTCAGATGGATAGTGGGAGCATCTACCAAATAAACTTTTAAAATTAACTTTGTTTGTTTTCAATTTAACTTTGTTTTCAAAGAATAAATCTGGATAATTTCTTAATATTTTATTTTTGTTATTAAAAATATCACAGTAAGACATATAATTTATCTTGGTTTCTCTTAATTCTTTTGTAATTTCTTTGGGGGAAAATTTATACCAAAAAGAATTTTTCATTAAATACTGGCATCCAGTTATATAATTTTTATCCTCGACATTTGTATCTTTTAAAATTCCACCTGCATCAGGCTTTGTATCAAAAATCTCAACATCAAGTTTTTTATTAATTGCATATAAAGCTGCTGATAGCCCTGTTATCCCAGATCCAACTATTACTATCTTTTTTTTATTTTTTTTCATATTTTAGTTCTAGTAATCCAATTCCTTTTTTTCCGTAGTCATTTCCGTTTAAAAGCATAAAAAATTTTCCTTTGTATTTAAATACGCTGGGATAGCAACTCATTTTTGAGTTCCAACTAGATTTTGGTATATTTTTATAATTATTTTTTTTTTTCCAATTTAATCCATTCTTTGAAAATGCATAACCAATTTTGAAATTTGAGTTAAATTTTTTCACACAATACCACATGTGGTAAATTTTTTTGTATTTCATTACAAATGGTCTTGAGATTGTTTCCAAATTTGAACTGTTTAAAATATTAATTTTTTTAGTATTCCAATTTATTCCATTTGTTGACTCAGAATAACTTAAATTATAAATTGGAAAAGTACCTTTGTTTTGATTAATCCATTTTCTTATACTTGCGTACCACATTTTAAATTTTTTCTTCTCTTTAATCACGCATGGGGATGCACATCCTAGCGCCTCTTTTTCCTCACGACTTCTAATTGGATGTGGTAATTTTACTATTCTTTTATTATTCGTGTATAAAATTGCTAAACCAATAGAAGGAAAAAATCTGGTATTTTTAGGTCTTGTCCAACCTACATAATAAAGAAAAAGTTTTTTACCATATTTTACAACTGATGTAACCAAAGCCAAACTATCATCAAAATTTCCTAGTTTTCCTAACTCGATCAATGGTTTTTTTGAGTTATAAGTAACCTTTTTTTGTTCCAAATCATAAACAAACTTACCTGTTTGAGTAAAATTTTTACTATTTCTAGAACCATAAAAGACTTCAAGTTGAGATTTTTTAGTTATAGGTAAAGCTGTTGGAACCCATGAATGTGATCTCGACCATTTAAATTTTTTATTATTCTCAAAAATAATCTTAATTTTTTTATCAGCTACTTTAAATATTCCCATTTTATAATTTTTCCTTTGTTGATTATTTTTTTTGCTTTTTTATTCAAAATTTTTTGTAATTTATAGTTTCCTATTCCTTTTGGATTTCTTAATAATTGTATGTTATTTTTTGTCAATTTTTGGTTTTTTTTAATAATTTCTTTTGTAAAAAAACTCTTTTTATGGTTTTTAAGAGACTCTTTTTTTAAAATTTTTTTATTAGGAACACCTAAAGATTTTTCTATCGATCTTATTCCCTCTACCATTTTTTTAAATTCAGCTGGTTCTATTGAAATAGCATGATCTGGTCCTTTCTGCCTTTTGTTTAATGTGAAATGTTTTTCAATTATTTTCGCTCCTAATGTTACTGCGGCAATAGCTGGATACATACTAAGTGAATGGTCAGAAAAACCAATAACGTTTTTAAAAATTTTTTTATACTGTTTAATTACTAAGAGATTTAGATCATTTAAATTGCAAGGATAAATAGATGAACATTGCAAAATTGCTAGATTATTATGGTATCTATTTATAATTTTTTTTGCTCTATGAATTTCTTTCAAAGTCGAAACCCCTGTGGACAAAATTGTAAAAACATTTTTTTTAGCAATATGCTCTATTAAAAGATCATCCCTTATTTCTGGTGATGCTATTTTTAATATTTTTACTTTATTTTTGATAAGAAGATTCACTGATTCTTTATCGAAGGGGCTAGCAAAAAAAATAATATTGTTTTTTCTTGAATAATTTTGTAATTCTTTAATCCATTTAATATTCAATTGAAATTTAGTTAATATTTTGAATCTTTTATCATTTTGACTGTAAAGGTTTTCAGCTTTAAATAATTGGAATTTTACAGCATCTGCTCCGCAATCTTTAGCAACCCTAATTAATTTTTTTGCAATAGATAGACTATTATTATGATTTGAACCAACTTCAGCAACTACAAATGTTTTATTTAATTTCACTTTTTAGTGTCCTTTCTATAATTTTATTAAGATCAAATTCCCTAAAATCTTTAAAAAAACTATTTTTATTAGGAGAATAATTTTTGAAGGCAAAAATTATTTTTTTTTCAAGTGTGGATGAAAAATCTCTTAATTTTTTATTAAAATCCAAATAATTTATTAAATTTTTTGATTTTAAAAGTTTCAGAAAAAATAAGTTTGAATAATTTTTATTAAAATATTTTATTACCAATGTCGGTTTTTTAATAAAGACTGACTCAATCATCGACAAACCTTCGCCTGAAATATTCAAATCAGAAACTCTTAATAAATTATAAAAATTATCTTTATTAAAATTATAAATTTTAATATTTTTATTTTCTTTAATAATATTTTCTACATTTTTGTAGTTATGACGGTTGATAGTTTTATTTAATATCACATTTATTTTAATATTTTCAAATTTCTTATTCTTTAGACCTTTGACTATTTCGTATGATATATTTGATGGGTCACTTCCGCTTATGAAAACCAAAATATTTGCTAATTTACTTTTCTTTACACTCTCAGTCCTTATTTTTTTTAATTTATCTGAAAATGGTATACAGTTTAAGCCAGCTGATATGTTGTCCTTATTTTTAATACTTTTATTTTTTAAAAATTGAGGCACTATTAAATAATCGACAGCTAAACTCTGATTCCTAAAATCACCTATTGATATAATTTTGACGTTGCATTTATTTTTTATTTCAATACAAAAATTATTAATTTCATTTGTATATAAATTTTTTTTATTAAATAAATCTATGAATAGAATTTTTATATTATTTTTAATTATATATTTAATGACATTTAATTTAAAATCCTCAAAATTATCTTTTAAATAAAATTTTACATCTTTAAACCTATCTAAATTAAGAAATTTTAAATTAGATTTATTATCTGTTTTAATAAAAATATTTTTTAAATATTTTCTTTGGTTTAATAAATTTGAATAATTAATTAATCTCACGGTATTACCGGTTCCGATTTGTTTGTTTAATTGTGTTAAAAAAAGTATTTTTAAACCCTCGCTTTTATATGAATTTAATAAACCTTCGTTTCTAGTGATATTTGAATTAATTTTGTAAATATTATTATTTTCCTTTAAAAAATTAATTATCTTTTCAGATGGTAAGTATTTATTTTTAATAATAGAGGGGAACTTATTAATAATTTTTTTTATTACTTGGAAATCCTTTTTTTCGTCTAGGGTAAATCTATAATTTGAATGGTTTTGATTATTTTTAAGTTTGTCTGTTTTAAACATTTTGCTATTGTTTCTAATATATAATGTGACATGTTCTTTTTCAGATTTGAATTTTGCATTTTTAAATATTTTATTTAAAGTTTGAAAACTAAAAATTTCACAATCTAGACCCTCTGCAAAACTTTTGTCAGTACAAACATGATCTAATTTTTTTTTAAAGAACCTATCTGCAACTTTATCTATTATTTTATAATCAATCAGTGGGCAGTCACTTGTAAGTCTTATTATATTTTTAATTTTATTTTTTTTTGCAATCATATAATATCTTTTTAAAACATTATTTTCATCTCCTGTTTGGACGTTGAAGCCCTTATTTTTTAAAAAGTTATATAGTTTTTTATTTTTTTTATTATTTGGTATGGCTATTATAAGTCCCTTATAAAATTTTGAAAATTTTAATCTTTCAATCATAATTTCTATTAAAGTTTTTCCTTTTATTTTTTTAAGAACTTTGTTTCTTAATCTATTTGAGGTTATTCTTGCTTGAAGTATTATTGTAGCTGTACTCATTTAATTAAAGGCTATTTTTTATACCTGGAGTAAATCGATCCTCCTCTTGGGCTTTTGTGCTTTACTTTAAGATTTATATTTGGAAAATTTTTATCTTTATGGAATGATATTAAATAAAAACAATTTTCCAATATCCAAGATAGTTTTATATCCTTGCTCTTAAAAGGTAAAATTTCAAGCAGTGGTTTTGCTGACCATAATTTATTGTTATTAATCAACATTTTTGAGTAGTTAGATTGTCTAAGCCATGTTCCAATTCCTTCATCGCCATAAATAATTTGACCTTTATTCTTTGTTACTCTCAACATTTCAAGCAAAGAATTTCTTGGATTTTTAAATAAATTAATTCCTCCAAAATGGAATATTCCGTCAAAAAAATCTTTCTTAAAAGGTAATTTATCTGACCTACTTACAACATATTTGCAATTTATTTTTTTTTTAGAAATATTTCTTAGAGCATATTCGGTCATAATTTTACTTATATCCTGATAATAAAATTTAATTTTCATTTTTTTATATTTATTATATAAATAAATGACTTCATCTCCTAATCCACAGCCGAGTAATAAAAGTTTCATATTTTTTTTTACTTTAAGACTTTGGAATTTTTGCTCATTAAGTTTTTTTTTGGAAATTTTAAAAGTTTTCAACAACCATTCCAAAAAGTTTTTTTGGAACATAATTTGATTTTCTTTTTTATAATTTTTCTCATTTTTTTTAAACTCTTTGTTTTTTTTGTTTATAAAGATGAAAATTTGGTTATTTTTAATTTTCATTAAGTTAACCTTTTAAAACCTGAATGACTTATTGGACCTTTAATTTTCTTCTTAAAATAATTATGTGAGAAGTTTTGAGCATTTTCTTTTAGAATTTTATAAAAACATTCAAAAAATTTATCTATATTTTTTTTGTTGTGTTTAAAACTTAGATAAATCACATTTGAAAAAATATAACCTTTTTTAAGCATTTCTTGTGTCAAAAAAGTTTTGATTTTAAGATCTAATAATTTACTTCCTGAATTAAAAGACAATATTGGTACAGAAATCAAACCATTATTTTGAAATTTTAAATTTAGTTCTTTATTAATCGTTTTAAATTTATCATCAAAGTATTTTCCTATAATCTTAAGGTGTTTATCTACCTTGTGTTTTTCGTATTGTTTTATTGTTTCTAGTGCAGCTACATAGCCTAGTCTTTCGGTCCAATAACTACTACTAATAAAAGTATTTTGTGCAGATTGCATAATAGATTTCTTTCCCATAATTGCACATATTGGAAAACCATTACCTAATGCTTTGCCAAGAGTTACAATGTCGGGTTTCAAATTGTAATTTAAATAAATAGCTCCAAGATTTATTCTAAAACCAGATGAAACCTCATCAAAAATTAAGATTGATTTATATTTGTTACAAAGTTTTCTCGCTAAGTTCAAAAAATCTAGATTTGGTGATCTTCCTCTTTGCACCTCAACAATTATTGCGGCTATTTTATTTCCTTGTTTGTCGAAAATTTTTTTAAGACCTTCAATATCGCCATATCTTAATGCAAGAGTAGTACCCTTAAGCTCCTTTGGAACACCGGCGGTATCCAGTCCAGGTAGTAATAAATTATCTAGGCTTTTTTTGTCTTTTAGATTAGAAGCAAGATACCAATCGTGCCAACCAAAATAACCTGATGCAATAATTTTTGATCTACCTGTGGCTGCTCTTGCAACTCTAACAGCTATAGCGCAAGCTTCCCCTCCTGTTTTTCCAAATCTTACCATTTCCATACCCTTGTGAATCTTTATTAATCTGTCTGCCAATTTAACCTCTTCCTCTGAATTTAGTGTAGATGTAGATCCTAGATCGATTGCTTTTTTTACTGAATTATTTACTTCTGAGTTCGAATATCCCAAAGAACACTGCCCAATACTCATTATACTAAAATCCTCATAACATTTATTTTTTAAATCCCAAATTTTAATACCTTGAGATTTTTTGTAATATGATGGCCAACGATCAGGTAAAAACATTTCGGGTCTTTTTGATAGAAGTTGATTTCCACCGGGAATTAATTTTTTTGCTTTTTTATATAAATTTTTGCCTGATTGTTTCATTTTATATTTTTTTTACTATTTTAAATTTTAAAAGTTTTTTAATAATTTTTTTAATCTTGTATATTTTTATATTTATAATATTTGAAATATCATCCAAAGAATTTTTTCCATCGCAGTAGGCAATAATATCAATTATTTCTTTAGTTTGTTTATCTAAGTTTTTTTCTCCACTTAAACTTTTTTTCAGATTATATTTTGTTAAAAATGGCTCACAAGGATTTAAAGCCAAATAAAAATCGGAATTTTCTATATTTATAATTAAACTTTTTATCAATTTGAAAGAGTTTTCAAGTCCTCTTGCTGATATAAAATTTAAATTATCGTTTGAAGTATGATACTCTTTATAATTACCAAACTTTGTCCTTAAAAAAGTACATACAGGTAAATCCACTCTGGGGCTACAGAATTGTCTTTCGTCACTGCCTCTAGCTAGAAAAGAATAATTTTTAAATTTTATTTTATTTATTTTAAAAGTATGCTCTAAAACTCTATCTGCAAAAGTATTTCCTGACCTTGAACTTATTTTGGAATACTGTTTGTCATCACCAACACATGACAGTACAAACCCTGCTACTAAGTTATTTTTAAGATGTAAAAATCTTTTTTTTATAAATGCTATAGCTCCAATAGTTTCAGGAATAAAAATTATTCTATAAGAGTAATATCTTTTTTTTGCTCTTAAAAATTCAGCAATTTTCATAGCAACAACTGGTCCAGATATTTCATTATTCGCTAGTGATGGATGACAAATGTTTGTGGAAAAAAGAATTTCTTTTTTACTTTTTCCTTTCAAGAAAATCTCCCCATAATTTAGCTTCCCATTTAAAAATTTTGAATTTATTAAAACATGAAACTTTTGTTTTTTATCAATTTTTTTATAATCATTAAATGATAAACAAAAACCCCAATCCTTTTTATAATAACTTGTTCTATATGGGATCGCATTTGGTTGATTTTTCAATATATGGATTTTTTTTTTTAACTCTTTAAAATTCATTGTCTTATTCACTGGTTCTGAATACCCCATCAAATGAAGATTATTATTTTTAAAATTTATTATTTTTTCATTTTTGCTGTTTTTTATAAAAGCATCATAAATTTTATATTCGCTAGGTATTTTCCAATCAAAACATTTTGCACCTGAATTTAGAGATTTAATTTTTAAATTAGGAATTTTCTTTTTAATATATATAAGGGTTTGCCTTACACCCTGACCAGTTATACTCCTATTAAAGGGAAAAAGTTCTTTAGCCCATAAATACATAGAATTTTTCATTAAGTTTTTTAATTATTTATAAATAAAAATTGTATATTCCCATAATTTATGAGAATAAAAGATTTTAATTTTTTGGCTTATATTTTTTTTTATAAAGTCGGAGACTTCAATTGAACTTTTATAAAATAAATGATTGTCTTTGTAATCAACATTTGAGGTCATTAAATTAAATGCAATTCCCTTTCTAGAATATTTAAACATTGAGAAGATTCCAATTTTAACGTAATTCCACCATTTTTCACTACTAATTCTATCTTTAACTGTAAAAACTCCGGAATTCAGAACGTAATCGCAAACAAATTTTTTATTAAATTTTTGATTAATAATATCGTAATTGTAAAATTTTGAGTTTTTTCTATTTTTTTTAATAGCTTCTTCTATCATCATTTTTGAAATATCAGTTCCAAAGTAGGAAATTTTATTAAATTTTTTATTTAAAAATTTATTTAGGTCTCCGAAACCACATCCAAAATCATGAATGCTACTATTATTTAAATTGGCTATTTTGGATAAAATTTGAAATCTTAATTTTTGAGTATATATATTTTTCCAGTTAAGTCCTTTTATATTAGGACCATAAGTGCTTAATTTTTCTTCATAGTATTTTTTTGAGGAATTAGCTATTTTTTTCATTTTTTTTTATGAATTTAACAATATTATTTATACTTCGAAAATTATTTAAATTAAAATTTTTCATTTTAATTCTAATTGTAAAATTTTTTTCAATTTCTGAGATTAAGATCATTATAGAAAGTGAATCTAATACTTGTGATGATATTAAGTCTTTTGAATTAGTAAATTTTATTTTTTTTTTACAAATTTTTTTTATAATTCCAATAACTTTAGTTTTAATCATAATAGTCTAAACTAATTTTTAATTTGTCTACTTTTCCATTGTTGTTAATTGGAATTTTTCTTAAAAAATTTATTTTTGAAGGAATCATATAATTGGGTAAAATTTTACTAAGTTTTTGCTTTATATCATATTCATTTTTCTTATCGGAATTTATCCACCCAGTAATTTCATTTAATTTATTTTTTTTTCCAAATGTAACTAATCCTCTTTTGACATATTTTATATTGTTAATAGCTTTTTCTATTTCATCTAATTCAATTCTGTGTCCCATATATTTTATTTGGTTATCTGATCTTGAAATAAAATAAATTAATTTACTATTTTTATTTTGATAGACAATATCTCCAGTCATATAAACTATATCTTTTTTATTTTTTACAAAATGATTTTGAACAAACTTTTTTCTTGTTTCTGCTGGATTATTGAAATATCCTTTGCCTACGTTTTCACCGCATAAAACTAATTCACCTTTTTGATTTGGCCGGCATTTTTTGTTCTTATTTAAAATGTAATATTTAAATTTTTCAATCATTTTTTTCCCAAGCGGTGCATATTTTATCATTTCATTTTGAGAGAAATCAAATTTTGAAATTTTGTAACTTGAGCATATACAAGTGCATTCTGTCGGACCATAAACATTAAAAAATTTAAGATATTCTTTTGATTGATTAAATAATTTTTGTAAAATCTTTTTTGGAAATGCTTCCCCTCCAAATATAATTCTTTTGTATCCAATTAAATTTTTTTTATTCATAGCTCCAAAATTCATAAAGTAAATTATAAGTGAGGGCACTGAAAACCATGTTGTTATTCCAAATTTTTTTGTTAAAGAAAAAAACTTTTTTGGATCAATCAACTCTTCTTTATTCACAGAGACCAAAGTTGATCCATTGAATAATCCCCCAAATATGTCAAATATAGAATTATCAAAATGCAAGCCGTTCAAATTACTGAAAACATCTTTCTTAGAAGTTTTGTACTCTTTTTTTACCCAATCAATAAAATTTAAGACATTATGATGAGTGATAGAAACACCTTTAGGTTCTCCAGTGGAGCCTGAAGTAAACATATTGTAAGCTGAAGTATCTAGTTTAAACTTTTTATTTTTAAAACTAATATTATTTCCAATTAAAATTTTATTTAAAAATCTTAATGAAATAAAATTAGTTATCTTTGAAATTTCACCTTTGTATTTTATGGTTGAAAAAATCAATTTTGGTTTCAAAGTTCTTATTATTCTTATATTCCGTTTGTCTGGATTATCCTTGTCTAAAACAGTATAAGCAGCTCCAATTTTTAAGCATGAAATGATTAAATAAAAAACAAATTCATTCTTGTTTGATAAAATACAAATCCGATCATTGTTTCTAACTTTTCTTTTTTTCATCCAATTAAATATTATATTGGATTTATTATTTAACTCCTCAAAACTTATATTTTTGCTATTTAAAAATTTAATTGCAATTTTATTTTTATGTTGTTTTGCAATTTTATCAAAGTATTCTCCTAAATTAATTTTTTCAAATTTCATTTTTTTTCTACAAAAAAATCTGGATTAGATCCCATACCTTTAATTCCCTCATCAAAAAAATTTCTGGCAGTAGATATAAATACTTTAAATTTGTAAAAGTTAATTATTTTAATTTTCTTTTTATTAATTAAAACTTTCTTTATATTTTTTTCACAATAAAATTTATTTGATTTCAATTTTCTCGAAAAAGAATAAAAAGTCTGCTTCTTCCTTTTATTTATACTAAAATATCCGGAATATTTTTTTAAATATCTGTAATTTATGGTTTTAAAATTTCTGTCAAAAAATTCCTCAACATAATGTACAAAAGTTGGATCAAATTTATTTAAACCAAAACTTACTAAATAAGTTTTGTTATTATTAATCTTTTCAAACAAACTATTTTTTCCAAAAGAACTATTTCCAATTTGACTCAATTTTTTTTTATCTTTTCCATAAATCAAAAATGAAAACATAGGATCATTTGTTCTCAAAACTTTTTTTTTGGTCATTAAAAAATTTGGAAATACTCCCGTTTTAGGAAGTGTTTTTTTTAAATCAAAAATCTTTGTATTGCTATCTTTACCCCAAGAGTATGTAAAACTTGGTACAATTAAATTTCCTTTTTTTCCAATTATTTTTTTAAATTGATTAAATATAAAATTCAAAACTTTTTTATTATTATGTTTTAAAAAAAAATCCTTTAACCTAATTAAATCAATTTCCAAATAAATTGTGCTATTTTTCGGAATATGATATTCCATTTTTTTAAATTGGTAAGCTAAAGTTTTCATCTTAATAAAGATAAAACAAAAGACGCATCTCCGTTAAAAATAGTTTTTTTTTTAACAGAAATATTTATTGAAATTTCTAAAAGTTTTAAACTTATAATTTTTTTTATAGGTACTATTTTAATATTTAAAATATCTCCTACAAAAAATGGTTTTCTAAAAAAACATGTTTGAGAAACACAAAGTTCTCTTCCACCAGGAAAATATTTTCCATATATTTGAGATAAAATCGAAGTAATTAAAAATCCATGACATATTTTCTTTTTAAATAAATTTTTTTTTACAAAAGTATTATCAAGATGTATTGGACTATCATCACCGGAAAGCTTAATAAATTTGTTATGTAATTTTTCTGTAATTTTGATTTTAAAATATTTTGCCTTATTAACTTTTATATCTTGAATTTTATAAAAGGGTTTAATTTTTTGGTTTAAAGAAGTAATTTTTATCAAAATTTAAATTAATTTCTTAATTTGATTTATATTGAGAAATTTACTATTCGTTGATGAATTGTACTCGAAATTACTTTTGACTTTTTTTCCAATTTTACTTTTTAAACTTTTTCTTTTATTTGTATTAAAAAAAACCACATCAGGCTTTATTAAATAATGTTTTTTAAACTCATAAGTTAAATGTGCACTGTCTCTTGGACACATAATTTCATGAAGCTTTTCTCCAGGTTTAATGCCTATTAGTTTTATTTTCATTTTTGGATTTATAGCTTTTGCTAAATCCATAATCTTAATTGACGGAATTTTTGGAACAAATATTTCACCACCATCCATATTTTTGAAACAAAAATCTACAAATTTAACGGCTTCATCCAATGTAATCCAAAAACGTGTCATATCTTTATGTGTTATTGGAAAATAGTTATTTTTATTGCTAGAAAGGCTTTTAAAATAAGGCACAACAGATCCTCTAGAATTTAATACATTTCCGTATCTAACAATTGCAAATCTGGTACTCTCACTTCCAACTAAATTATTGGCGGCTATAAATAGTTTATCTGAAGCTAATTTAGTGGCACCATAAAGATTTATAGGATTAGCAGCTTTATCTGTAGATAAAGCAATTATTTTTTTAACTTTATTTTCCATACAGGCATCTATTACATTTTGAGCGCCCAAAATATTTGTATTGATATATTCCTGCGGATTGTATTCAGCAGAGGCAACTTGTTTTAATGCAGCTGCATGTATTAAGAAGTCAATATCTTTAGTTGCTAACTTTAATCTTTGTTTATCTCTTACATCTCCAATAAAGTATCTTAAAAACTTATATTTTTTTGGCGAGAATTGCTCGGCCATATTGAATTGTTTAAACTCATCTCTAGAAAAAATAATAAGTTTTTTTGGTTTATAATTTTTAATAAGATATTTTAAAAATTCATTTCCAAAAGATCCTGTTCCACCAGTTATTAATATTGATTTGTTGTTAAACATATCTGTTATATTTTTTTAAAAAGAATTTTTTCATTAAGATAATATTTCCTCTTTGCATACATTTTATTATTTAAGTCATTTAACCTAAAGTCTAAACTAAACCTAATTGTATTAGATAAATTCTGACCAGATTCATGTACTGTAAAATGAGAAAATATTATTGCTTGACCTATTTTTGCTGGTAAGCTGACAAGATTTGACTCCATTATATTATCTTTTCTAACTACACTATTTTTTAATATTGAGCCATAATAATTTTTTTTTTGTATGACTTTTTGTTGAGAGTTTTAGTGCTCCATTTTCTTCGTTCGTATCTTGTAAAGGTATCCAAATAGTTACAGCATTACTTGATCCTCTGTGTGTAGGATAATCAATATGCTGCTTGACTCTTGATGTGCCTCGATCTTCTGGCATGCACACCCTTATCACTGGACGGGACGTAAAAGCCGGAAATTTAATTTTTGCTTTTTTGCTTATAGTCTTAATTAAATTTTTGTCAATAATATCGTTTATTTCTGGCAACATTCTAATTTGATCGTATGCAGCGACCCAAATTTTTTTATTGTGATTATAAAGGCTGCCAATTTGATTGTCATTTGTAATCTTTTTAAAGCCGTTGAGTTGACTTGCTTGTGAAAAAACTGAAAGAATTTTTTTTCTTAAGTTTTTTATTTCTTTTTTTTTTTTTATATTGACCAACTCAAATCCAGTTAATACATAATTCATAATATTTTTTTACTTTATAAAGTTAACTCTTTTAGAATTCCATTATTTATTGTATATACTTTATCACAAATTTTAACTGTATTCGTTCGATGAGACACTATAATAACAGTTATATCTGCCAAATTTGTTTTAATTGTATCTAATATTTTATTCTCATTTGAAATATCTAGTGAATTAGTAGCTTCATCTAAAATCAATATGGATGGTTTGTTATAAAGTGCTCTTGCTATGGCAATTCTCTGTGATTGCCCACCAGATAATCTCGCTCCTCTTTCCCCAGTAGTAGTCAGTATACCGTGAGGTAATTCATTAATAAATTTTTTTAAACCAGCTTTGTTTAAAGATTCTTTTATTAAATCATCGTCAATAAATTTTTCCTCAACCCCAAAAGCAATATTATTTTTTATTGTGTCATCTAGTAAAAATATATCTTGTGGGACATATCCGATTTGTTTTTTCCAACTTATTAAATTTTTTGAAATATCTACTCCATCAACTAAAACTTGACCTTTTTTTGGATCGAGCAATCCTGTCAAAATATCAATTAAAGTGCTTTTACCCGATCCACTAGATCCCATTATACCTATGGTTGATCCTTTAAAAATCTCGATGTTAACAGATTTAATGATTGATTTAGAATTTCCATAATCAAAATCAATATTTTTAAGTTGCAGGCTTCTGTTGAATACGGGTTTTACAACTTTCGTTGTAGATGATGAAATATTATTTTTTGTATCAAATATTCCTAGCTCATCCGTTAATACTTTTATAGCAGGAACACCTAATTTTAATTGATTCATACTAACTACAATTCTATTAATACTTGGCAAAAGTCTAAATGCAGTGCCAACATACAAAGCTATTAATGGAATTAGTTTTGATATTTCATCACTTTGATAATAGGAAAAGAATAAAAACACCAATAATGAAATGAAAACGAATATTTCTAACCATACTCGCGGTAAAAGATTAATAAAATTTTGTAAAAGAACAATTTGGCTAAGTTTGCTATATTTAATTAGATATTGATTAGAAAATTCTTTTTGTCTACCCAAAATATTTATTTCTTTAATTCCTTCTAAACCTTGTTTTGCGTAAAAAAAGGATTTTCTATCGTTTTGTTGTCTATCCTTTGCAAGCTTTAAGACTTTGTTTTTAGTCAATATTAAAAATATTGCTGAAAGAAAACTAATAAAAAATATCATATATAATGTAATTGTTGTTTCAAAAAATAGTAACAGTGATAGTAAAGAAAAAGTTAATATGAAATCGCTAAACATAGTAATTAATTGGATAATATTATTTGAAAAGATTTCAACCTCTTGAACTGAATTTCTGACTAAAATAGAGGAGTTGTTTTTTAAATGAAATGAGTAAGGAAGGTTGAGATATCCTGAATACATTTTATTTGAAAATGAAGTTTTAATAAGATATTTAAATTTCTCTTTTTTCCAACTGACAACAAGAAAAAAAATGTGTCTTAAAATAAAAAAGCAGGTAAATATAATTACAGTTGTTAGTATTAATCTTTGTTTTTCAGATAAAGAAACTAAAAAGAAATCAAGTATTTGAGAGGAATTGCTTAAAAAATTATAAATCCAGGGATAATTTTCTATAAAAGTTGCATCGCTAATAAATGATACTAAAGGAATAATTAATCCAATACTTAAAGTTTCAAAAATTGTTGTTATGAGTATTAATAATGATAGCAATAATATAAAAGTTAACTCTTTTTTTGAAAGTAAATTTAATATTCTTTTAGTGTTATGAAAAAAACTTTGCATTATATTTTTTATAATTTTAATTCTTGTAAAAACTTCTCGCCAATAGGATTTTTATAATATTTAAAATTTTTAAAGCTATTTTTTGAAACTTCATTAAATACATCGTCTAATTTTTTTTTATAGTTTTCATTTTTTTTTTCATTATTTTCAATAATATTGATTGCCTCCACCGCTAAATCTAATATTTCATTCGGGTTATTATTTATGACATTAAAACCTTTTTTTCTTAAAATATTTTTATTATTTATATGGTTTAAATTTTCTCTAACCATTTCTTTTATTGATATAATTCTATCGTTTTCTAATTTGATTTTTTTAAATATTCCAGGATAGTTCCATGGCATTAAAAAAAGGTCTGCAAAGGGGAAGCTATTTATTAAAAAAGCTGGCTTTCTAAAATACTTAGCTATTTTCCAACACCCAGCACTTGATCCAAAATAAAATTTACAATTACTAAAAAGAAATATTTCACCAAAATCGCTTCGATATTTACTATTTACATAATCTATAATTTTGGGATTTTTACTTGATATTTTTTGGTTTGAATAATTTCCTGTTCTAATAACGTAATAACCCTTTTTAGTAAAATAATCAGATGCAGGTAATAAATCAGAAACATTAAAGTCTCTAACATCATGATAACTCCAATCGTTTAATTTTAAGTATCCCTTTTTACTTTGTTTATCTAAATAACCGCTGTCTCTGTTATGTATACATATCCATTTACTATTTTTAGGTATTTTAAGGTCATGTAACAATTTATCAGATTCGATTTGGTCTCTACTTGGTATCTTAATAAGACAAGGAGATTTAAGAAAGGAAGGATACATTGTCATCCGTGTTTTAAAAAAAGTACTTAGACGTTTGCCGGTCCAAAATTTATAGCTTTTCGTCAATAATATCCAAATATAGTTACCCTTTAAAAAATAATAATGTTTTAACGATTTCATCTTGTCCAAATAAAGTTTGGTGAGATATTTATTAGCTACTATGTCCTGAAAAAAAACAAAACAAGGGAAGGTTTTTTTATTTTTTTTTAAAACTCTATAGTGAGTCATTAATATAAAAGGTTCCCAAGAAGAATAGTATCCAATTCTTTCAGACTGTAATTCATAAAAGTGAAACCTATAAATTTTTTTTAGTAACATCAATAAGGGGATTATTGGACCAAGAAAAATTATAAAGAAATAATTAAATATAATTTTTAAAGAAATTTTTACTTTATGAATAAAGATGTTAACACCACCGAATTTAATATCCAATATTTGTTTTCTTATAAAATTTTTTAAAATTTTATTAAACATTTGATTTATGATTTAGGCTATATTTTCTTTAAACAGTTAGGGAGAATCTTTTTAATTTTCCAAATTTGATCAATTTTCTCCCAATCTTTTATTCTCGAAACAAAACATTGTTCGACTGCAAAATGAATAGTCTTTTCTTTTTTTATTAATTTTAAAATTATATCTTTTCTAATATTATCATCTTTAGGTAATTGAAATATACTGTATGCAACTATACCGTTCGCTGAAGAAAGGTTATTAATTAAATTTTTTAATATATGATAACTACCCTCCATTGAATATTCGCTTTCACTAAGTAAATATTTAAAAGAGTTTTTTATACAATAATCTCTTATTACAAGATTTTGAACATGTTGGGGCACTCTTTCGCCCATGAAAGATCTGCTAAAAATATAACCTTTTAATTTTTTCATTTATTATTTTTTTGGTTTGAAATTTAATGCTATTTGAGATGCTTTTCTTAATGTGATTGGTTCAAAAAACTCACCAATTTTTTTGTCTCCATAGGGAGTAAATATACCTTTAAATCTACAATTCATTGACCATCTTGTCTCGTTCTCCTTGTTAACAACATTTCCGTGAGCTAACATTTGATTAAAAATTAATACTTCTCCATACTTGACTTTTGGCCAAACTAAATCTTTTTTAATATGATTGAAAATCTTTTTACTATTCTTTTGTTTTCTTAAAACTATTTTATTATTTTTTTTTGGAGGAAGGATATACATAGTTTTTGTTTGGTAACAATCAACTAAGGGAATCCATACAACTATCTCAAATGGTGAATCTCCAGACCAAACATCAGAATGGACAGGTAATAATGAACTTCTGTCATTTGGCATTTGAATACTCAAATTAACTCTTTGTTGCATTGATAGCTCGTTTCCAATTAACGTGTTTAAGAAATCTTTAGAGACAATATAATATAATTTTCTTAAACTTTTATTTCTTTGCATTGCTGAAATTAATTTCAATCTAATGCTATTTAAATCTTCTTTTTTTATAAACTTATGAAAGTTATTTAATAAAAGATCGTCATCAATTTTTTTCTTAATATTTGTATTTTTTTTAATCTCAGTTATAAAAAAGCTTTTAATTTTTTTTAAAGACTTTTTGTCAATAACTTTTCTTATTATGTATCCTTTTTTTTCAAACTCTTCTGAAATTAAGATTTCTTCCCTTGTTAAAAATGAAGTCATATCAATAATTATTTAATGTTTTTACAATCTTGGATAATTCTTTTTTAGTCAAATTTTGATGTATTGGTAGTGTTAATATCTCACTGCTTTGTTTTTCAGTTTCAGGAAAGGACCCTTTTTTATAACCTAAAAATTTAGATGCTGGTTGTAAATGGATAGGAACTGGATAATGAATTGCAGTTTGTATTCCATTTTTTTTCAAATATTTTATAACTTTATCTCTTTTTTTGGTTTGGATAACAAAAGTATGATAGCTATTAAATTGAAATTTCTTTTCTTTAGGTAATAAATACTTTTTTTCATCTATATTTTTAAAGTAATAATCTGCATTTTCTCTCCTTGATTTAATTATTTTATTCAATTTTTTAATTCTGAAATTAAGTACTGCTGCTTGCAAGGTATCCATTCTTGATAAATAACCAAAATGTTTTACAATGTTTCTTTCAGACTGCCCGTGATTTCTAAGCATTGTAGCTCTTTTGTAAAAACTAAAATTATTTGTTGTAAGAAAACCACCGTCCCCAATTCCATTTAAGTTTTTCAGTGGATGAGCTGAAAAACAGCCTATACTTCCGAAAGATCCAGATTTTTTACCATAGTATTTAGAACCAATTGATTGTGCTGCATCTTCTATAATTGGAATTTTATATTTTTTAGATATTTTTATAATTGAGTTCATTTCAGCAATTCTTCCAGTTAAATGAACTGGCATTATTGCCTTCGTTTTTTTGGTAATAGCCTTTTCAATTAATTCTGGATTAATGTTTTGATCTTTTAAAACATCAACAAATACTGGCTTTGCTCCGATATGAACTATTGAGGATGTTGATGAAATAAATGAGTTTGGTGGCGTAATAACCTCGTCACCTCTTTTTACACCAAGTAAGTACAATCCAAGCGTAAGAGCATCGGTACCACTATTAAGTGCAACAGCATATTTAGTTCCACAGATTTTACAAATTTTCTTTTCAAATTGATTAATCTCATCTCCTCCGATGTACTGACCTTTCTTTAAGATATTAAGTAAAATTGGTTTTAATTCTTTTTCATCTTCTTTCCATTGAGCTTCTAAATTTACGTAAGGTATTTTCATTTTTTTCTGTAAAAATCTTGAATTATTTTAACAACATAGTTCAATTGTTTTCTATTTAAGTGTTGATCACATGGAAAGGTAATAATTTTTTTTGCATGTTCATCTGTAATTGGAAAATCGCCCTTTTTATGTTTTAGAAAACTCATGCTTTCTTGAAGATACATGGGTTTCGGATAATGTATTTTTGCTTCTATTCCTTTTTTACGGCAATATTTGTACAACTGATCTCTTTTCTCAGCAAAAACCACATATAAATGATAAACAATTTTATAATTTTTTGGCCTTGGAGGAATTTTTATCTCAGAAATTTTTGATAGTTTTTTATCATAAAATTTTGCGTTTTTGATCCTTTGTGATGCTATTTGTTTTGCTTTTGGTAGTAGCCAGTTACCAACAACAGCTTGAAATGTGTCTAGTCTGGAATTAAAACCATTAATCTTTACTGTGTCCCTGTCTACAAGTCCATGGTTTCTTAATAATAACAACTTTTTATAATAATTTGAATTATTTGTTGTTATAATTCCACCATCTGACCAAACATTAATATTTTTTAACGGGTGTAAAGAAAAAGCACCTAATTCACCCCATGTGCCGCTTTTTTTCTTGTTAATTTCACCCAATATTGATTGACATGCGTCTTCTACTATTTTAATTCCAAATTTTTTTGAAATTTTTTTGAGTTCAGGCATATCTGTCATATAACCAGTGAAGTGTACTGGAACAATTGCTTTTGTCTTATTTGTAATAGCTTTTTCAACTTTTGAGACATTCATACAAAAAGTATCATCACAATCCACAAATACCGGCTTTGCGCCAAGTTCAGTAATTGCTCCAACTGTTGCAACAAAAGTATTAGCAGCAGTGATTATTTCGTCGCCAGGTTTTACACCAATTACTTTTAAAGACAGTTTAAGTGCGTCGGTGCCTGAATTAACCCCAATAGCATATTTTGTATTTATTAATTTTGCAAATTTATTTTCAAATTCTTTTAAAGGTTTGCCTAATGTAAAATCACCAGTCCCAACAAATTTTTTTAGTCTTCTCCATAAATCATTACTATTCGAAAATTGTTGCTTTAAATATGAATATCTGACTTTCATTTTTTTTAATTATTTTTCTTGTTTAAAATTTTGTAAAGATTTACTGTAGTCTATTATTAAATTATATCCATTTAAATTCAATTTTTTTTTAAGTATAAGATCACTAATTACTTTTTGAATATCTTTAGATTTCATAAGTTTTTTTTTTAACGTTTTTGAAAAAATATAGTTTTTATAGCCAGATACATTTTTTTTTTTTAACCTAAAGAAACTGCCGCCTGAAGACATAAATCCACCAGGAAGGATACAATTGATTTTTATATTAAATTTTTTTGCATATTTGAACATGTTACTAACGTATGGAATAAGCATGAATTTCGTTGTCGATAAGCCTACTGATCCCATTCCGGTTAATAATGAAGCGACTCCAGCTATATGTATTATCTGTAATTGTTTATTTGCTTTTTTTTGATTAATTAATTGATTATTTAATTCAACACCAGAGAGAAAATTTGTTTTAAGAAGTAAATTCCAATTCTCATAATTAAGTTTTGGTTGTCTTAGACCAAGGCCTCCTCCCATGCAATGTACTACAACATCAGGTAAAAGGGATTTTTTTTTAGCTTATTTATAAAATTTTTTATGCTAGATATATCATTTAAATTTTGCTTAAAGAAAACTACATTTTTTTTTATTCTTTTTCTTAAATAAGAAAATTTATTTAATTTTCTACCTACACAAATTAAATAGACTCCATTTTTATCTTTAAGATTTAAAGATAAATCCCTTCCTAGTCCTGAAGTTGATCCAGTTATCAAAATTTTTTTAAGTTTTGAATTCATTTGTGTAGCCTTTTTTGAAAAAAATAAGCAAATAATAAAAAATCAAATAAAATATCCTCACGAAATAAAATAGGAATAATTCGATTTGCATATAAGGATATTTTAGTAATTTAAAGAAAAATAATAAAGTTTTAAAAAATAATGAAAAAATATTTTTCTTATTTTTATTATTAAAAACTATTCTCCTTAGAAAATTAAACTTAATTAAAAAAATTATTCTATAAACCCACTTATGCTTATAAAACGCATTAAAGTAATAATCTTTTAAATCACCTTTGAAACACTCTATATAGGAATTTTTTATGTAAGTTTTTATATTTTTCAAGTTTAATCTTGAAAAAAATAATTTAATACCAGACTTAGTTGGTAAGAAAAGATATAAAAAAAAAAATAAATTCGAAAATGTACTTCTTTTATATAGATATGTCTTAAAACCAAATTTAAAATAAAAATATCTTAATAAATTTTCAATTATAAATATTTCATGTGAAAAAAAATTTTTTTGTCTTCCAGAAAGATCAATAAACGGATCATTTTTAAAATTTTTTTTACTTTTGCTTCCTACGTAAATCTTATCACTCCACCATGGTAGGCCGCCAAATTTAGGCTGTTTCATTTTATTATTAAATTTAATATTAATTTTTGAACATATATTTCTAAGAGTTTTTGTATTTTTTGTTTTTAAATCCTCAAATTTTATGAAAACTTTTTTATTATAAAATTCTTTTCCTATATATCTAAAATCCATACAAAAATGCCTTAACATACTAAAATAGTTATAATTTTTGATATATTCTTGGTCTGAGAAATCATATCTCTGTTTTTCCATGTTCTTGTTTGCCTGGACTCTTCTCCAGAACTGATCTATTGGACCTCTGAAACAAAGTAGCATTGTAAATTTTTTGCAATCCTTGCTAAAATACTTAGCAATGAATTCATAATTATGTATATGGAATAAATAGTATTTAATATTTTTTAAATTAGAACCTTTGCTTTTAAAGTAAGCAAAGTGAATTGCTTCTAAAACATTTATTCGATCAATAGGTTTTTCATTGAGATATTTTAAAAAATTATTTTTAAATTTTTCTTTAGAAATTTTTATGTATTTATTTTTATTTTTTCCTAGTTTAGTTAGGCCATTAAAACCTTTTATTTTTCTGGAGTCAATTAATGATGCATGATGTTTTAGAAGCAAATTTAAAACTAATTTAGCACTAAGACTTCCGTGTTTTTTTATCCAATCATTCCAATGATCATAAAAATATAATAATGGATATGCTGGTATAGTCAGAATTTCTTTTGAACTTTCCAGCTGACTTTGGACTAATTTAGTACCTGACCCAGATATGAAACTTGCTAATAATATAATTTTTGGTTTATTCATTATGAATATTTAAATAACTAATTAAACATACCTTTTTGGTATTGATAAAATTTTTTATTTAATCCGAGGATATTGGTTGTAGATTTATTTTTTTTAAATTTTATCTTTAATTTAGTAAAATTTATAAAGAAATTTTTAATTAATTTTTTTTCTGCATATACAATCTCAAAATAAATTTTTCCTTCTTTTTTTTTGATATTTCTTAGGAAAAAAAGTTTTTTTGAATTTTGTAAAACGTTTTCAAATTCTTTTACAGATGGATAATAAAGATTATAACCGGTATTGAGTTTTTTAAATTTCTTTTTTTTTGATATAGAAAAATCAAATGACCCCCCTTTGGAAAGTTCTATGCTTCTCTTTATCAAATTTAAATTATTTTTATAATATAATAAAGTCACTCCTTTTGAAAAAAATATTGAATTTTTTATGTAGTTAAATTTAGGTAGATTGAAAACTCTAACCTTTTCTTTTTGATGAAAATTATTACAAAAAAAATTAAATAATTTTGAAATATCATTTCCATACCATTTAATATTTTTTATTTTTTTTTCATTAAAAATTTTTTGAAAGTATTTTATATAATATATTTTTTCAAACAAAGTTTGTCCAAATTCATAAAAGTTTTGAGTGATGGATTGTTTCAAAAATAAATAATTTATTAAATTGAATCTTAAATCTTTTTTATCGTGTATTTTTTTTGAAACATAATTTATTTTTTTGTTATTATTTAAAATAAATATATCTTTAAAATATCTTGATAACATAAATGTATCATAAACATCTCCAAGTAGCTTCTCATAAATCTTCTTCTGTCTTTTTTTAAAAGAACCAAATTCAATGTACGTTTTTGATTTCATTTATAATTAAAATTTCTCGAAAGTTATCTGTCTTAAAACGGGATGAATAATGTAGTAAGGAAGATAATTATTGTTTATTTTTTTTTTTTTTAAACTGTTGAATTTTTTAAGTGTTGATAAAAGACTTTTTGCTCTAATTTCGTTATCATAACTATCTTCAATCAATTTTATATTTTTGGGTTTTTTGTATTCTTTTCTCAATAAAATTTTTCCAGAATCAATTTTCTTATTCATTATAAATGTTGTGCAATAAATTTTATTTGTTTTCAAAAGCGAATAATAAATTGTTGTACTCCCCTTAAATTTTGGAAGATAACCTGGGTGGGAGTGTAAAATATTCTTTTTTTTTAATAATTTTGAATTCTTGATTATATCCCCGGGATATCCTGAAAAAATTATATTTTTTTCTTTTGATTTTAAAATGTATTTTAAAACATTTAAATTATTGGTACTTGTTGTTGAAAAAAATTTTATTTTATAATTTTTCTTATACATAAGTATTTTTTGTTTTAATGCAGACCTGATCATTTGATTTTTTTTATTATCTAAATAAAAAATTTCCTGAGGGTAAATTTTATTTAAGAAAAAAATATCGATATATTTTTTTGAACGTTGAGTGTTCGAAATAATAATATTAAATTTTTTAAGCAAAACTTCTAATCTTTTTGATTAAATTATTCTCGGTGTCTAGAAGCTTAATTAATAACTTTTTTTCTTTTATTGTATAATTAATACTTTTCATTGATAATTTATCTAAAATTTTCAAAATTATATTAATTTTTTGTAAGTTATTTAAATATCTATTATTTTTTATTAACAAACCAAGATAAATATAAGTCGCAAAAATCGTCTCCTTGCTAGATAGTTTTTTTTTGTAATTTTTATATTTTTTTTTAAGAACTAGATTTATCTCAAATTTTTTATAAAATTTGAGTACAATTTTATCTCTTTGAACCAGATTGTTACTTGAAAAAAGTTTTTTAAATTCTCTATAAGTTTGGTCTTTTATACTGTTTATTTTAATTTTGAAATTTTTGTTTATCAAAACAGAATCTAGAAAAATTTTTCTTTGTATAAGGTATTTGTCTAAGAAATTTTTATCCTTAACTAAAGATGACCTGTATTTCCTAAAGGTAATTGGTTTTATTAAACTAATATAGCCTTGCATAAATTTTTTTGATAATTTTATTTATTTCGATATCAGATTTTCTGTTAAATTTGTTTTCGATCACATAATTAGAATTATATGGTTCAGGAAATCTTATATCTTTTCCAACAACATGTTTTCTTTTTGAGTAAATGTTTCTGACGTTTCTTTTAATCAAATTACTGCTTTCAACTTTGATGTAAATTTGAAAATATTTTTTAAAAATTTTTCTATTTTCTTTTTGATGATCTGGAAATATTGAAACAATTGAGCAAATTACATTAAAACCATTTTTATCCATATATTTACAAAAGTTCTGAATTCTTTCTGAATTATTTTTTCTATCTTTGAGAGAATATTTTAAATCAAATGAGATATACTTTCTAAATTCATCTCCGTCTAATAAAAATATTTTTTTTTTACTTTTTAATTTATTAAAAAGTTTTTTCATTAAGTATGTCTTACCGGATCCTGATTTACCTATTATCCAAATGATCATTTTAAATTTTTTTCTTTAAAAGTTTTGATGTAATACTAATGTCTCTAATACTGTCTATTTCAAACCAATATTTTTTTGTCTTAACACATCTGACTTTGATATTTTTCTTAACAATCGCTAAATTTATAAAGTTAGTAAAATCTATTTTTCTATTTTTAATTTCGAAAAAAAGTTTTTCCATTTTAATAAAATCTTTTTTACAAATTTTCAAAATACCCATAAATTGATTTTTTGGAAAAGAATTTTCAATTGGGCTGCCTATATTTACCAAATAGTTTTTTTTGATTTCAATATTTTCTGCATCATTCTTAATTTCTTTTTGTTTCATTCTTTTATTCCAAAGTTCTAACCAATTACTTTTAACTGGCATAACAGTGCCTTTAATTTTCTTAATTGAATTGTAAACTTTATGATCAAATATTATATCTGAGTAACATACAACAATGTCACCTCTAACTTTATTTGAAGCGCAAAATAAACTATAAACCATATTAGTTTTTTTATAATTTTCGTTTTTAATAATTTTAATTTTTTTTCCTCTTAGAAACTTTTTTACTAAATCAGCTTTAAACCCTGCAACTAGATAAATCTTTTTAAAATATTTAACGAAAGGGTATAAATATTCTATAATTTTTTTACCATTTATCTCTATCAAGCATTTTGGTTTTTTTTTGGTAAATTTTTTTAATCTTTTCCCCGAACCAGAAGCAAGAATGATAAGGTTCATCTAAATTTGGAAAATAGAGCTTTATCGAAAGTTTTAATTTTATTATTTCTTTCAGGATGCCACATGATCCCAAGAATTTTTCCGTTTTTTACTTGGAATGCTTCAATACTCCCATCTGATGCTTTGGCTAAAGGTTTTAATTTATTACTTAGTTTGTGTATCAAATACTCGTGAAACGAATTTGTCACAATATTTTTTTTTAACCCAAGGCCTAAATTATTTGGCAAAAATTTTATTTTATGACTCCCGACATGTTTAGAGGTTTTTTTTAGTTTACTTTTGTAAAAATCAGCAATGAATTGTGCTCCATAACAAATTCCAACAACTTTTTTTTTTTCTTTAATTGCTTTTTTCAAAAAAAAATTAGATAACTTATGCTTAAAATCATTTTCTTGACTTTTAGAGAAGTGCTTTAAATCATTACCTCCTGATATAACTAGCAAATCAACTTTGAAGGATTGTAAATTATGATCAAACAAAATTGAAACTTTTGATTTTTTAAAAATATTTCTAATAAATGAAATAAGTTCAATATCAACAGAATACTCATATTGGTTTTTTTTAAATTTTCTAATTCTAGGTATAATTCCAATATTCATAATTAATTTATAATATCTATTTTTTCAGACACAGAATTAATTCTGGCTATTTTTGCATTTGAAATATCTTTAAACATCCTTTCTCCTACGCCGATTGCAGCTGGAATTTTTAATTCAGAGCATCTAATAGCCATATGAGAGTTAATTCCACCGAACATTGTGACTAATCCTTTTATTCTTTTTGTAAAAATATAATCATATCCTGGATCTGCACTTGAAATACAAATTATTTTGTTATTCATTTCATTTTTATTATTTCTATCTAAATTTAATATTTTACCAGTGACATCGCCATTCCCTACAAAATTATATTTTGATGATTTTTCTAAAAAATAAAAAATATCTTTGTCGTTAATAATATTTTTAGGTAATTTAATAAGACTATTGTGATTGAATATATTTTTATTTGATTTAATTTCTTCTTGAAGTTTTTGCTCAATGTTCTGTCCATCAATGTTATAATACAAGTCAATAATAGAATTAATATTTATAAATCCAAGATCATTTTTATTTAAATTAACTCTTTTTCCAATTTTTTTAATTAAATGAAAAACACTATCTATGTTTTTTGAAAAATAAAACTTAGCTCTTTCTCTTTCTGAAATACTTTTTTTTATAAATTTTATCAGACTTTCTGCTGAAAATGGAAGTTTATTTAAATATATAAACTTATTAATTTTTTCAATTTGTCTATGTGAAAAATAAAAAATATTTCGTTTATATTCTTTTATTTTATTTTTATCAGAAAAATAAAATTTATAACCATCCTTATAATTTATTGAATTAATATCATATGTGCTGGGTCGCAAGTGTCCATATTTAATAATAAATTCTTTTTTATTTAATTTTAATAAATCGTTATTTAATTCACTAACTACTGTACGTATAGAGCTTAAAAAATTTAATCTTTCTTGCTTGCTAAAAATACCTTTGTCTACAAAAGAATTTATAAAATCATTAGCTATAAATGCGCATCTAGCTATAGATGCAAAACATGATGTTCCTAGCTTTTTACAATCTTCGATTAACCAATAAATTTTATCAATATCATAAATTTTAGAACTCATTATTTTATCGTGTGATTTTGACAATTTGTCTATATCTTTAAGGCTCTGATCAAGTATAGAAAAGCTTTTTGAAGTTATTATTTTAAGAGAATCTGAAATTTTTTGGATTTCTTTTTTATTAAAGTTGTATTTAAGCAGCTCATTTAATTTTTCTTTAGTGCTTAGTGAGAAACAACTATAAATTATATTAAATTCAACCTTGTCATGAAATTGGGTATTATTTTTAAATTTGTGTATATAAAAATTTGCTAGTTTTTCTGATAAGTTGGGCTCCAATTCGTTTGATATCCAAGAATTAAAATCTACACGTACATCTACAAATGGAGTACCAAAAAAATTTGTTAGAAGATGATGTGATGTTAAATCCCTGTAACCAAATTTTTTACGATCTTCAGCCCAAATATGATCTGTTATTAATTCCCTGTAAAGTGATATAGCCAAATTATTCGGTTTAATCCCGATTATTTCTGCAGGATTCCAGTCGGGCATTACACCAAAAAGTGTAGTATTCCCAAAAAGATTATAGTGTCTTTTTTTAAGTTTTTTAATTTTTTTGGATAGTTTGTTAAAATCACTAGAAAAATCTTTTTGTAAATTTTTATAATTATTATTTTTTACAATTTTTCTCACTTGTAGAAGATAAAGTTTTTTAGATTTACTAAATGCAAATTCGATATCAACAGGGTCTTGAAACGTTTGATTGAGCTCTTTAATTAAAATTATTATTTTTTTTAAATATTTGTTCTTTGGAATAAGCTTAGACTTTGCGTAATAAACAAAAGTACTACCATTAAGCGATCCACTTGTTATTTTTGATGTATCTTTAGATTTTGCAAAATTTACATAATAATAAGGTGAAAAATTATCTTTATCGCATGAAGTTGCTACCCCAGATATAGTAACATTACTTACCATCTTCTGAATAATTACTTCATTTTTTTTATTTTTAAAATTTTTATAAGATTTAAAAACATTGATAATTTTATCAATTACATCATTCTCATTTTGAGGATTAACATTTAAATATGACTTAAAGTATCCTGCAAAAGAGTTATTTTTTTGGTCTTCGTTGATATTAGAGGATCTTATGGCTATTTTTGATTTGAAATTTTTTTTTATTTTTAACAAAATTTTTTTTCTTTTTTCCTTAAACTCTTTTTCAGTAAAACTAAATAGCTGAGGAATTTCTGCAGATTTTACTTTAATTTTTTTTAGTGTGTTTGCTTTTGAATTCATTATTTAAAAGTTGGGCTTAGGTAAATCTAAATTATAATTGATTTTAGAATATTCTTATCAAGTTTTGGTGACATATCATGCAAAGGGCTACCAAATTCAATTTTCGGATTTACTCGTGCTTTTGGGTCTATCATCAACTCAACGATAATTGGTCCTTTTTGTATTAAAATATTTTTAAGTTTTTTAATAAGGTTTTTATTTGATTTTATTAGTATTGTTTTTATTTTGTATGCTTTTGCTACATCAATAAAATTTGGAAGACTTAGACCACTTTTTTTATCAACCCCAACGTAGTTGGATTTTAACCATGTTTCTTGAGTTTGTTTAATTAATCCATAACCATTATTGTTTAAAATAAAAATTTTGGTATTAATATTATAATGTTTTATAGTTTCTAACTCTTGAATGTTCATTTGCATTGATCCGTCACCGATAAATGCTAGTACTCTGCTTTTTTGTTTTCCAAAAAAGGCACCTATTGATGCAGGCATAGAATAACCCATAGGTGAATGATTTAATGCCGTAAATATTTTTTGACCTAAAAAATTATTTTTGTATGATTGCATAAACCATATGAGATTTGCGCTAGCATCTGGAATTAATATATCATTTTTTTTCGTTGTTTTTGAAAGTGAGTCAAAAAAGTGGTAAGGATCTAAAAATTTATTTTTTTTCAAAATTTTCTGATCAGGTAAAACCGGAAATCTACTTTTGTAAGATTTGATTTTATTAGTCCATTGAAAAATTTTATTTTTCTTTAATGAAATTTTATTTCGAGATAATTCATTTAAAATGTCATGAACGTTTGAATTAATTTTAATAATATTTTTTTTCAGACGATGATTTTTAAATTCATGTTTATCAATATCTACTATTATTTTTTTAGATTTCGGTGAAAAAATATCAATATTGCTGCCTACGATTTGAGGGCTTAATCTAGCTCCTAAAAAAACTATAAGATCAGAATTTTGGATAGCAAAATTTCCATACCGTGTCGCTGCTACACCAAAGGTACCAGCATTTAATTTATGATTGTGTTTAAATATATCTACAGTAGCCCATGTCGTCGCAAACGGAATTTGATTTTTTTTAACAATTTTTTTAATTAAATTTTCAGCCATTGATAGTTTAACCCCATTTCCAATAACTAAAAGGGGTCTTTCAGATTTCTCTAATTCTTTTAAAATAATTCTGGCTTTATTTTTAAAGTTTTTAAAAATTTTTCTTTTTTTTGATTTATATTTTCTTAATTTTTTTATATTTAAATCTGCTCTCTGAATATCATCTGGAATATCCAATAAAACAGGTCCTTTCCTTCCTGAGTAGGCAATGTCTATTGCTTTGTCTAACTCATATTTTATGTCCTCTGGTTTTTTAATTAAAACAGCATATTTCGTAAGAGGTTTTACTAAGTCAACAACCTCCATTTCTTGAAATCCTATCTGTCTTATATTTTTGTTTTTTCTTATTTGCTTTGTGATCGGTGCACCAGAAATATAAAGCGATGGTATAGAGTCAAAGTAAGAGCATGCCATACCTTGTAAAAGATTTAAAACCCCCGGACCACTAGTCGCTATACAAACTCCTAGTTTACCGCTAACTCTATGATAAGCGTCAGCAGCTATAGAGGACGCTTGTTCATTTTGACCTGGTATAAATTTAATTTTATTACTTCTGTCAATACTATCCGCAATATGTATTATGCTCCCGCCTTGTCCGCCAAAAACTTTGTCTGTTTTGGTAGATAAATAATTTACTATAAAATCACTTACTTTCATTTAATTACAGGTTAAGAATTTTAGGTGTCGTCAAAAAATAATCGCCATTATATTTTGAATATTTTAAGACAATTTTCCAATCTTTTTTTGACAAAACTGTTGTGCCAGTACACGTCCAAGAGTTAAAAATCTCTTTTTCAGAATTATTATTGAATGATCCAAGAGAAATAAAAGAACATGATTTATTTTTTTTAACTCTATTAATTTCACGTAAACATTTAACGACATCCCCAAGATTTAGTTTGTAAATAGTACTTAAGGAAAATACAAAATCAAAGTAATTTGTTTTAAATGGAATCTTTGTATAAGGAGAAATTTTTATAAATCTTTTAATTGATTTGTGTAATTTACTAATTGGATAAGGATGATCTTCTATTCCATAAACTTTTATCCCTTTAATTGTTTTTTTAAGATCTCTGATGAAAAAACCTTTTTTGCATCCTAAGTCCAATACCCTGCTTTTTTTATTTAAATTATACCTTTTAATAATTCTAGGTAATAACAATTTCCATCTACCATCATAATTATACCCTCCATAACCATTTATTCTTTTTCCATCATAATGTTCTTTTCCATGTTCCCAGGCTATTAATTTGTTTTTTATTGATCTTTTTTTATATATATTTTTTCGAGAAGATTTATTTTTAAGTTTATAATATTTTATATCAAAGATTTTCATATTATTTTAAATGAATTTCATTCATTCTTTTTATATTAAAGTATTTACTATCATGTAAGGAATTTGGTAGTAATTTTTTTTCAAAAGCAAATTTTAAGTCTTTTATTGCATCTGAAATAGAATATTTAAAATTAAAGTTGAGTTTTTTTTGAAGTTTGTTTGATGAAATATGATAAGACCTATTATCGTCTGATTTTACAAATTCTAATTTTACGTCTTCACCAATTATAGTTTTTACATTTTCTGCAATTTTTGAAACTGTTTTGTTTTCAAAACCTATATTGAATATTTCATTATTTACTATTTTATCATCAGTATTTATTATTAAATCGTATGCCCTTATCATATCCTTAATATGAATGTTTGGTCTTAACTGATTGCCTCCAAATACACTTATTTTTCTTTTATGAAATGCTAAATTGGTCAAAATATTTACAACAACATCTAATCTTTGTCTAACAGAGTATCCACAAACAGTTGCTGGTCTTAATATTGAAGTGCAAAAATTTTTAGATGAGTGAGTTTTTAATATATCTTCACATTTTGCTTTAAATAGAGAGTAATCAGTAAGTGGTTCTAAATTGCAATTTTCATCTACATTATTTATTTTTTTTATTCCATAAACAGAAGATGAAGATGCGAAAATAAATTTTTTTATTTTAGATTTAATAGATATATCCACTAAAGGTTCAAAACAATCTAGATTAATTGATTTTCCTAAATCAGGGTTCAATTCAAAGCTTGGATCATTCGAAATACACGCAAGATGAATTAAAACATCGTGCCCTGGTAACAAATCCTTTAATAGATCTTGATCTCTTATATCACCTTTAATAACTTTTAAATTCTTTTTTGGGGGTAAAAGATTTTCTCCATAAATCATTAAATCAAGGACTGTTACACAATGACCTTTGTTTAATAAATAAGTAGTTAATGGACACCCAACGTAACCGGCGCCACCTGTTATGAAAATTTTTTTCATTTTTACTTTATAATTGCTTCTAATGATTTAATTAAATTAATTTTATTTGTTGAAAATTTGTTTCCTATTTTTTTTACGGACTCTGCTGCAGCAATTGATGCAACGAGAAGAGATAAATTAAGATCTAATTTTTGATTTATGCACATTGAAATTATTGATAACATCGTGTCCCCTGCACCTACTTTGTCTACAACTTTATTTGAAAAAGCTGGCGCGTGTATGAATTTATCATATTTTTTTGCATACAATATAGATCCTTGAGAACCTTTTGTTACTATTAAGTTTTTAATATTTTGTTTATTTGAAAGTTCTTTTTGAAGCTTTTCTGTTTTTGAATTTTTATCTCGTAATTCGTGTCTTAATTCTTTTTCATTGATAATTACACAGTCAATATTTTTGTAATTTCTCATAGTATGATAACCAATATTTGCCGCATTTACCTGTGCATTTAAAGCTAAAAACTTTGAGTACTTACAAATAATTTTTGCACTATTTTTTGATATGAAACCATGGCCATAATCTGAAACTATTACTAAATCAAATTTAGGAACTAATTTTTTGAGCTTACTATTAAAATCATTTTCCTGTCTTTTATCCAATAATTCATCATTAAGTTTATCTGATCCAAATACTTTATTCTTACTTACATCATCGATGAATCTTGTTTTAACAATTGTTGGTGAGCCTTTTTTTTCTAGATAAAATAACTTTACATTTTTTCTAAAATTTTTTTTTATAAAATTTAAATATTCCTTTTTTTCCCCTACCATAGATAGTAATGAAACCTTTTTATTAAAATTCGAAACATGTCTAGCTATAGCGGCTGCCCCTCCTACATAATCTTCAGAACCTAAATCTCTTAAAACTAGTATTGGTTCTTTTCCAGATTTTCCCAATGCCTCTGAAAAGATATACTTATCGATTATAGTTTCGCCAACAATTAATATTTTTATATTATCAAAAGACGATATTGCATTTTTAATTTTATTTGAGTCATATTTTTTTTTAATTTTGTTTAAAAGTACTTTAGTTTGATTTCTATTTTTTAATAAATATTTATTTATCAAATTGCTTGAGCTAAAATTTTCATCCTCTGTATAAATTATTTTTCCACCATATTTTTTTACCTCTTTTGTTTCATTAATAATTTCTCCCGAGGCATCATTTATATGATTTTTATAGTCAGGACCTTTACAATAAAAATTTGGTTTGATTATTTTAATTATTTTTTTTGCGGTTGGATAATTGCTCAGCACTACAAAATCTATATCAGAAAGTGAAATTAAGGATTCTAATCTCAGTTTTTCATTAAATGCTGGTCTATCTGGTCCCTTATTTACGAAAGTATCTGCTGTAACAGATACAATTAAAACATCTCCAAAGTTCTTTGCAGTTTTAAAATGTTTAAAATGTCCGGGGTGAAGAAGATCAAATACACCATGACATAAAACTATCTTTTTTTTATTTTTTTTTAAATCTTTAATTTTTTTTTCAAGATTCACAAACGAAATTATTTTATTTTTTTTCATTTTTCAAAAATTTGAACCAGTCTTTGGTAGCTGTTTTTATCTTTTTTGGTGTCCACAATGGAGCGTCTTTCCAATCATTTATATACTGCATTAATTTATAAACACCTGTACTAAATTTTGTTAACGGGCGCCAATTTAATTCCTTAGTAATTTTATCTATATTGGCTATAGAAACTTTTGCTTCTCCTGGCCTATTTGGTATTTTAATTTTTTTTCCGCCTATTAATTTTGCTAAGTAATTTATCGTTGAAGCCTTTCCTGTACCTACATTATAAATTCTTGATCTTTTTTTACTTAAAGCAGCTTTTAAAAAAGCTTTAACTAAATCATTTACAAATATAAAATCACGAGATTGTGTTCCGTCTCCCACTATAGTTAAAGGTTTGTTTTTAAGTTTTTGTTTAAAAAAAACACCCATTACAGCTCCATAAGCCCCTGTTGTTCTACTCCGTGGTCCATATGCGTTGAAAATTCTTAATGATATTACTGAAAGGTTATATACTTTTGCCCAATGTAAACTTACTTTTTCACCAAGATATTTACTCAAAGCATATGGATGCTCCAACTTAATTTGGTCAGTCTCCTTTACTGGTTTATTTTTAGTTTTTCCATAACAAGATGCTGATGCTGCATAGATCAGTTTCTTGACTTTTAATTTATTTGCTAATCTTAAAATATTAACTGTCCCATTAAAATTTACATTAATATATTTTTCTGGATTATTAATTGATGGTACCAAGTCTGCAATACCTGCAAAATGAAAAATATAATTGACATCACTAAAGTACTTATTATTTATATTTAAATTTGTAATATCAAATTGCTTAAATGAAAAATTTTTATTTTTAAGATTATTTTTTATATTCTTTAGTCTGCCTGTTTCTAAATTATCAATAACTTTTACTTTAAAATTATTTTTGAGTAATAGATCTACCATGTGACTTCCAATAAATCCTGCTCCACCAGTAACAAGTGCGATTTTTTTCATTATTTAAACAATGCTCCGCACTTTGCAAAAATGTTTTTTACAATTTTCATTATCATGATTTTTTTAAATTTAAACAGGTGTAAATAAAAACTCTTCCTCTTTTATCGTTGTTTTTAAATTTCCCATTAAAATTCTTATACGACTTTTCTGCAGATTAATAATTTGAAAAATTCTGTCAGCAAAAGGTCCATTTGAAAATTTATATTTTTTTGAAATATCTAAATCGAAAAAATTTTTTGATAAAAATCCATCCTGGTTTTCTGACTCTTTACATTTTCGAACAAAATTTTCAATTTCTTTTTGTGACTCAACAAATCCATCTAAAAAATATTTTAATCCTCTGCTAAATTTTAATGTATTAATTATATTTTTAAATTCTAATTTTTTATTAAAACAAAATAAATAATCACCAAGTAAACAAATTTCCTTATTTATTAGTTTATTATTTTTATATTTTTGTATTCTAAGTTTGGGAATATATATTTTTGTATCTTTGCCTAATTTTTTTTTCAAATCATATTCAAGTAATGATTGGTTTTTTTTATCAAATTTAATTACTGTCCACATATTAATTTTTATTTACGTTTGTTAACTCCTTTTTGAGCTCATCATATTCCTTCATCTTTCGTTTCATGAAGTTTAGAGTAAGTTTAGTTCTCTCATTTATGCCTTTTGGTGTTATTACGTATCTAAAATAGGAAATTTTATCAGGTTTATTTTGGAAGTTTTTGATCTTTACAAGGCCTTTTTTTTGAAGAGCTTTAAGGCAATAATTTAGTTTGCCTAAACTAAAGCCAAGATCCTCTGCTAATTTTCTCTGTGAGGTTTTGCTGCTTTTGTCGATTTTTCTTAAAACTTCAAAATGATCTTGGTTCTCTTTCATATGTTCAATTAATGAACATCCTAGTGTTCAATAATTGAACTGTAAAGAAAAATGAGCCTTTTATTGATGTTTTACCTCTATAAGTCACTACATCTTGTGGTTGTAATAAAAATTACTCTACTTGCTGTATTTAAGTATTGTCTTAATTAATGATTACATTACTTAGTACAAATAGACGAAAATTCTAATTATGAAAAAAAAAATTGCGCTTATAACTGGCATATCAGGGCAAGATGGGGCTTACCTAGCAAACTTTCTTTTAAAGAAAAACTATAAGGTTATTGGATCTGACCGAAGGTCTTCTAGAGATAGTTTGTGGAGATTAAAAGAGCTTAATGTAGAGAAGAAGGTAATTATAGAAGATTTAGACCTTTTAGAAATAAACAATATTTATACTGTATTCAATAAATATTCTTTTGATGAGGTATACAACCTTGCTGCACAATCTTTTGTTGAAAGTTCATTTAAAAATCCAATTTACACCGCAGAAGTAACAGGTATTAGTCCTTTAAGAATACTCGAGGTAATAAAAACATTCAAAAAAAAACCTAAATTTTATCAGGCTTCTTCATCTGAAATGTACGGAAACTCAAATTCTAAAAATCAAAACGAAAAAACAATTTTTAACCCACAAAGTCCATATGCAATTTCAAAACTTTTTGCCCATATGAGTGCAAAAAATTACAGGGACGGTTACGGTCTATTTGTTGTATCAGGGATCCTATTTAATCATGAGTCTCCCTTAAGAGCAGAACATTTTATAACCAGAAAAATTACTAAAGGATTATCAAAAATAATAAAAGGTGAAATAGATTTCATAGAGATTGGAAATATGTATTCAAAAAGAGATTGGGGATATGCTGGCGATTATGTAGAAGCCATGTGGAAGATGATGCAACAAAAAAAGCCTGACGATTTTGTGGTTGCTACTGGAGAAACACATACTGTAAAAGAATTTATTAATTATGCGGTCAAATATTTTGGCTTGAATACCAAATGGCAAGGTAAAGGATTAAATGAATGTCTAATAAATAAAAGTAATAATAAAAAAATTATAAAGATTAATAAAAAATACTTTAGACCTACTGAAGTAAATTATTTGAAAGGAGATTATTCAAAAGCAAAAAGATTATTAAAGTGGAAACCCAAAACTAATTTTAAACAATTAGTTAATCTCATGTGTGAAGCTGAACTGAAAAGGAATTTTGATCAAAGCTTTTAAGGTAAGATTAATTCAAATCTATTTGAATTATTAATCAATTTTAATTCTTCCTTATTAGTAACTAAAAGAATACTTTTACTATCTTTAGTATAAGGATGGAAGACGTAATTTTTTAAATCTGTCTCTTGAAATACTGTTGGTTGTTTATTTTTTGAATTTTTGTAATAATCATTACCATAAAAAATAATCAAAAATTTATCTATTGTTTTTAATATCATTTCTTGATTATTATTTCGCGGGAACTCACCTTCTTTATTTTCTCCTTTTTTATATCTTTTTAAAATTTCAAATAATTTATCAATTAATTTATCCTCAATATTGTCTTTTTTTACTAAATAAAAATTACTAATATTTTCATTTTTAAGATATAAAGACAAAAAAACTGCAAAATAATAAGCATCTCCCTTTTTAGGTACAAGGCCGCCAATGACAATTTTTTTAGGAGTGTATATATCTTCGGGTAAGAAAATTACTTTAATTTTATTATTTTCTTTTAAATCTAAATTTCCAATTTTTTGTGCAATATAGTTGGATAATTTATAAAAGTAGATCTGATCATAAATACTTTCCTTGTATAATTGAAAATAATCTAAATTTTTTTGATTTTCATGTTCCTGTGAAGGTTTGTGTATATTGATATTGTAATTATTAATTTCATTATTGAATTTTTTAAATTCAAAATAATGACTTGATACCCTTGATGAAATTATTGCCACTAATGAAAAAATAAAAAAATATTTTAAACTATTCTGAGTTAAAATTTGTTTTAATTTATCAAATAAATAGAAAAATCCATATGCCGAAAACAAGCAAATGAATGGTATAGTAAAAAATAATCTATGTGGGCTAAGAGTTGTGGATCCTTCTAATGTATTTGTGGGAAAAGTTTCTGAAGTTAATGGTGCAATAAAATTAGATAAAAGTAAAATTATTAGTAAAAGCAAATTATTATTCAGATTATTTCTAAAAATACCAAACAAACCAATTATTAAAAGTATGAAAATAACTTTATGTTCTATATTAAATGGAACATGAGAAAGTATATCATAAGTAGAATTAGAAAAATTTAAAACATAAAATTTTAAAAAATATATAAAGTTAATATAAATATTCTTAAATAAATTTTTAATATCGCTAGTATATTCTCCCGCTCTGTGTTCAGGTATTATGAAATTTAAATCAAATAATAAAAAAATATTACCGGGATAAATGATAAATAAAATGAATGTTATCAATAATATTAATTTTAAAAAACTTTTTATCCTTATGATATTTAAGACTTTAAAAAACTCTTTTATTTTGATTGAAAGTAATGGTTTTGTATCTATTAAATAAAAAAAAATAATTATCAACATTGACCATCTGGCATTCCAATACTGAAGGCTAGCAAAAACACAAGCAGCTGCAAATGTAAAAATTGCCATTTGATTTTTTTTAATTATTAAGTTTTGATATCTCTCTAAACAAATTAAAATGGACATTAAAGTAACCATGGGTGATAGAAGTAAGTGTTGGTAAATAATAAAGTAACTACTGCTAGCTAAAAAAAAGGTAGCTAAAAGTGCGATTTTTTTATCAAAAGATCTTAAAGATAAGACATAAAAAACAAATAATGATATCAGTCCGTAAATTAAAGATGGTAATCTTAAATTAAACAAACTATATCCTAGTATTTCATTAATATATCTACTTATTACAATTGCAGGATAACCATAAAAACTAGTTGGACTAAACAACACTGGATCTTCATTAATGCCTAAAATAAAAAAAGGTTTTTTTGTTGGCAAAAAATTTTTGTAAATTTCAGCTGACTCCCAAAGAGATATCAAAGGAGTAAAATAATAAAGAGTTGTAAAAATGCACCAAAAAATAAGTATAAATTTAATTATATTATAAAAGTTTTTCTCTTTTTTAATTATCATTTTTTAATCTTTAATTTAAATACATTAAACAAAGTTCTAAAGATTTCAATTTTGGGTATTTTTGATATTCCTTGTTTTCTCTCTGAAAAGTATATTGGAATCTGTTTGATATGAAACCCTTTTTTATTTATTTGAAAAACTGATTCCATAAAAAAACTGTAGCCTTTAGAAGAAACAATATCTAAATCAAATTCCTTTAAATTTTTTAAATTAAATCCCCTATAAGAGCTAGTAAATTCGGCACAGTCTATATTAAAAACATTTTTAATAAACTTATTTCCGAAATAACTCATAAAGAGTCTCCCGCCTTTTAAATCACTTCTTCCACCCTCAATGTAACGAGAACCAATTACAAATGTATTTTTCTTGAGCATCTTCAAAAAATCAGGAATTTTAATTGGGTCGTGGGATAAATCAGCATCCATCGTAATAAGAAAATCATATTTTTTTTCTTTACCAAAACGAAAGGCAAGTTTATGTGCGGTATCTAACCCTTCCTTTTTTGGTCTACTAATCAAATTTAAATTTATGTTATTAGGCTTTATTGTTTTAATAATTTCTGATGTACCATCTGGAGAATTATCATCAACAACTAATAAATCCAGTTTAATTTTTAAGCCATCTATCAATTTAATAAATTTCTCTATATTTTTTGCCTCATTATAAGTTGCTGTAAAAACTAAAATTTTTTCTGACATAATTTGTAATTAGTTATTTAAATTTTCTAAAATTATTTTGCTTACTTGTTTATAACCTTCGGCATTGTAATGACCAAACATTCTAAAAGGGAAAAGAGATAATGGATCAGGATGTTTTGAAAATAATAATGTTACTAAATCTATTGTGGGTATATCAAGCTTGTTCACAATTTTTAAAACTTCTTTTCGATGTTCGTGTGTTTTTTTTAATGAAAGAAATTTAAATTTTCCAAGATTATAGTGATCTGAGTGTCTAGGTAAATATACAAAATATAAATTACCATCCCATGACTTGAGCATTTCGTTAACATTATTCAGTATAGTTTCAAAACTTTCTAAATCTTTTTGATTAATTTTTGATTTATTTAAACCTTCTAAACCAAATTTCGATCTTATATTTCTTAACAAAATTATACTTTTCAGATGATAAGAAAGCTTTAATTGTTTTTTTTGGGTTATTTTTTTATTTTTAAATAACGTTTTCTTTTCCTTGGTATAATTAAGAATAATATTATTAATTTTATCTTGTTTTGATGACAAATTTTGTGAAAAATTTTCATTATTTAAATAAGTAGATAGCAGATTAGATTTTTTTTCATCTAAAAGATTATAAATATCATTTACATGATATATCCAAAGTAGTTTTTTTGGCTTGAATTTTTTAACATACTCTAAAAATATTGCATATTGAAGTAAAGGACCATGACCAGCTTTTCCAAAATTTAATACATTAAATCCACTTGACTCTATGATGCTTGCAATATTTTCTTTAGAGTAAACGCTTGACCCTTCAGCATATGAATCTCCAATTAATACTACGTCTATAGAATTTTTTTCATACCTTTTTGGATCATTGTGAAAACCGTACTTATCCGTTTTAAATTTCATCCAATATCCATTTTCATTATCCTCGATAACCACTTTATTAGAAATATCAGCGAGTGGAAAAATTTTAGATCCATTTAATTCAATTCCATTTAAATATCTTTCATCGTGTAAAAGTTGAATTGGATAAAATTTAGGTACTGCGTCAACTCCTTGTTTTTTTAAATCTTCTAAAAAAGTTATTTTGTTTCTGTCATCATAAAAAATATTCATTTCTTTTGCCTTTAATTTTCTAAGCTCATTAATATTTTTATTGTTGTTTAAAGTTGTGGATTTTGTTTTTTTAAAATTCAAAAATATTTCAATAGAATAAATCGTTAAAATAGTTGAAACAATAATAAGTGATAAATTGTTTTTCAGAGATTTTTTCAACTTTAAGCCTAATATAAAAAGAATAGAAATAATTATACTCAAAATTAAACAATAAATATAAAATTTATTTGAAATAATATTTGATGAGTAGAAAATTTTATATAATGCAAATAAAGAAAAGATAAAGGATATTAAGCTAATTATTATAAATGTGTTTCTTCCAATATTCATTTTAAATCTAAAATATTCTCAATTTTTTTTGATACAATTTCATAACCTTTTCCGTTGTAGTGCCCATATACACCGAATGGAAAAAGGTTTTTTGGATTAGGATGCTTTAAAAATACCTCAGAGTAAATATCTATAAAATTAATTTGTAAGTCATTAATAATGTTAACAATGTTTTGTCTATAATAATCTTCTTTTAAAAAAATTGGTCTTAAATATTTATTGAGATTAAAGGATTTGTTATATCCAGGTAGGTATACAAAATAAAAATCACCTCCCCATGATGAAACCAAATTTTCAGAGTCTGAAATTATAGTTTTGAATAAATCTAACTCCTCACTCAAAGAAGGTCTCTCTTTGTTAGCCTGTATGTTGAGTTGATTTCTTAAGTCTCGTAAAAGTAAAATTTGTAAAAAATAATCTTTAAAATCTTTATTTATTGTACTATTTTTTTTATATTCAAATTCATCTTTTGTTTTTTTAAAAAATTCAATTAAAGAGTCATCGATCTCAGACTGTTTCGTAATTAAGTTTTGGCTGAAAGATTTATCTGAGATGTACCTTTTTAAGGTTTCGGATTTCATTTCTCTTGTCAAATCACTGAGGTCATTTTCAAAATAAAGCCAAAGAACCTTTTGAGGTTTAAAAATGCTTACATACTCTCTTAAAATAGCATACTCTAAAAGTGGTCCGTTACCTGTCTTTGAAAAATTTAAAAGTTTAAATTTTTGTTTTAAATTAGAAGCTATACTTTCATTTGACTTCACAGCTAATCCTTCCCCAAATGAATCTCCGATTAAGCAAATTTCAATACTATTAGAGTTGTAAGATTTATTATCATTATTGAAACCATACTTATCACTTATAAATTTCATCCAAAAGCCATTCTCATTTGGACCAATAACTAAAATATTTGAAATTCCTCCTAGGGGAACTATTTTTCTTTCATTTACTTGTAGACCCTCGTACATCAAATTAGGAATTGAAGGGGGAATAATTGGATAGGCTATAATTTTTTCTTTTTTTAAATCATTAATATATTCTGATCTTGACCTTAAATCATAAGGTATACCAGTTTTTTGAGCTTTCAAAATTCTTGCTTTCTCTGATGGGGTTTTGTCTAGGTTCAAATTATTGAATTTTTTATTATTAAAAAAATAAAACAATTCAATAGAATATAATAAAATTAAACTAAATGTGGAGATCAGTACAATATTAATCCTTATTATTTTATTAAATTTAAATGTAAGCAGAAAAAAAATAATTAATATTAAGCTTAGTAAGCTTGAATATAAAAAAAAAGATACATCTACTACTTTATCAATGAAGATATTTTTTAAACAATATAAAAATACAAAAAATAGTAAAAAAATTATGATTAAAGTTATAAAATTTGAAAACTTTAATAATTTTTTTAAGAATTTTTCTGAAACTTCTTCGCCGGGACCCATAATTTTGAATATATATCAAATTATATGAGATTTTAATTTAAATTAATTAATAATTTGTATTAAAAATCAATTTTTACTTAGCGAAAGATGTGAAGATTTTGGTTTAACCTCGGGGTAAAAAGGGGCAGCTATTCTTCTTCTGTGTTTTCTAACAAGGAATTTTGATATTCTTACCATAAATCCTTTTCTTGTTTGACTTTCTCCAAACAGTGCTTGGTAATTTAATAGTCCATCGAAGAATAGTCTTTTTAAAGTAGATTTGGTTGACCATTTTCTCCACTCCCAGGCTTGAGAGGCTAAGTAAAATAAACCAAATAATTTATTTGGCGGCAGCTCACACATCCATCTAATGACTGGTTCAAGAAAAGGCATCCTTAAAGCGAGAATAGAAAACTTTTGTAAATTTGATATTCTAAGTGCGTCTGGGTTTCTATCTAAATGTAATGATAATAAACTTAAGTGCAAATTGTACGGTGGTTTTTCTATTAAATCTAAATCTTTCTCGTCAATAAGTTTGTGATTTAAAGCATACTCGGTAACTCCAACGCCTTTAAAAAGTAGCAATAAATACATTCCAACTGCGTCTGGTTTTATTTGTTGATTTAATTTAATTGTTTCCCAAGCTTGTTCGTAGGTTTCTGATGGAATTCCAAACATATTAAATGTTTGGAAAGTAATTTTATATTTCTTTAACAATCTTGCGCAATTTATAATTTTTTCATTAGCCAGTCGACCTTTGGCTAGAACAGTATTTCTAATTTCTTCATTTCCAGATTCAACACCAAATCTTACGTTGTCACAATTTGAATCTTTCATTGCAGCCACTTGTGCTTCATCAACAAGTTCTGCTCTCAAATTACAACTCCACGGTAAATTAATTTTTTCTTTATATTTTTGACAAAATTCTAAAAACCACTTTTTGTTTGAATTAAATGTAGAGTCAGTAAACATTACAAGTTTATTTTTTAATAAACCTTTGTTTTTTGCATTTTCAATTTCACCTATAAAAGAATCTACTTTTTGATAAATTGTTGATTTTTGGCCAGCGTATATTGAGGCAACAGAAGGCACTTCACAAAAAGAACATTTAAATGGACAACCTCTTGATCCTACAAAAGTTACGAAAGGATAATCATGAAAATAATCATACTTTGAATATAGTTCTCTGTCTGGAAATGGTAATTTTGATAATTCTTCTGCCGATAGTTTTGGTCGAGTTAAATTTTTAACAATTTCTTTATCTTTTTTTACCCATAAATTTTTTATATTTGAGTAATCTTCATTTTTATCTATGGCATTACATAAATCGAGGAATGCATAATCACCCTCTGCTTTACAAATTATGTCTACACCTTCGTGGGCAATTGTTAAATCAGGATACATAGTGGGATGGATGCCTCCAACAATTTGAGGTATTGTTATACCATTGTCTTTTAGATATTTAGACATAGATTTTGCCCAAGTCCATTGGACAGACATTAATGAATAAGCTATCAAATCTGGTTTGATTTTCTTAATTTCTTCAAGAGTTGTGGGTTGGTCGGCAAAAAGAATGTCGGTTGAGTGACCGTGCTTTTTTAGAGTGCCCGAAAGTTGCATTACACCGTAGTATTCTATCCAGACATCTTGTAAAAATAATACTTTTGCCATTTAGGATTTTTATTATAATTACTAAATGTTAACAATGCAAAAAAATGTCTGTTATTTAGGCCTTTTTGGTTGTTTTTTTTCAAATCTAAAGGTATTAATGAGATGTACTGAAATGCATGGTGGGAAATCGATGTGAAAATCATCGGCTGTACCTGCAACCGTCAAAGTCGGAGCGCCACCCAGTATAGTCCGCTGTTGAATGAAGGCCAGGGAAAGTCTAGTTCTCCAATGAAAAGTTAGCAGTGGCAAACCAGGAAGGTTGCTATGCTAATAAGTTTTAAAAACTTATTCAAGATTTTTATATTTTTGCATCTTATATACTTTAGTTGTTTAAAGGCTGAAGATACACCGGTTATTGTAATAGCGCCTAGTAAGTCTACTCAATCGATATCCACGGTGGGTACATCGGTTCAAGTTTTTGAACAGAGTGATCTTGACAATACTGGTAACTCTTTTTTAGGAGACTCACTTAATAGTTCAGCCACTGGTCTTAATTTTTTTCAAACCGGAGGTGCTGGAACTCAAATGGGTTTACAACTTAGAGGATTACCAAAAGCCTACAGTACAGTGTATGTAGATGGAGTAAAAAAATCTGACGCATCAACACCCAAAAATGATTTTTATTTTGACGACATTTTAACTGGTCAGGTTCAGAGAGTTGAAATTTTAAAGGGGAACCAAAGCTCTATTTATGGAAGTGGGGCAATGGGCGGAACTATAAATATTTATTCAAAAAGAGGATTGGGTGATTTCAAAAAAGACTTTTCATATCAAGGAGGTACTTTTAATACCCATGACTTAAATTTTTCTTATGGGGGTTCAGATGATTATAAAGACTTCTATGTTGGACTTGAGAGATACCAAACAGATGGTTTTTCACAAATGAATCATAATGGTGAAAAAGATCCTTACACAAACCATACTTTCTTGACAAATTATGGTTATAAATTTTCAGACGAATTGGATTTTAGGGCAATATATAAATTTACTGACTCAAAATTAAAGTACGATGCAATCAAATCAAATTTTGATCAAGAAAATAATGAGTCTCACGAAAAAGATTCTTCGGCAACACTTAAACTTACTTATAAACCTACAGAAGATTTCAAAAGCAAATTTATTTATGGATCAGCGTATATGAGTAGAACGTCAGATAGTGTTGCTAACCAATTTAGTAATTATGTAATTCAGCAAGATTATTGGTCTTATAGAGACACCTTCAGTTTGGAAAATTCTTACAAAATTAATGCTGATCACAATGTTGTTTTTGGATTTGAAAAAGAGTATGAGGAAATGCGTTATAACCCTTACGACACAACGTTTTCTTTTTACAGCCCTACTGACTTTAGGAAGGGAGAAGAAATAACTTCACAATATATAGATTTTCAATCTAAATTAAATAAAAACTTATTTATTACTTACGGAGTGAGGTTTGATCAACATAGTCAAAATCTTAACGAAGATAGTGAACGAGTTAGTGTAGCATATTTGTCAGATTTGCTTGGTGCAAAACTCAAATCATCCTATGGAACAGGAATAAAATTTCCCTCTCTTTATGAATTTAATAAAAGCTCAAATCCAGAAAAGTTAGTAGCAGAACATGGAACTAGTTATGATTTTGGAATAGAAAAAAGTTTTATTGATAAAGGTATAAATCTCGACCTAACTTTTTTTGCTCATGAGTACGAAGATACTATTGAAGGATGGCAGGCGGCCAGTTGGGCACCTAGCAACATGAAAGGTCAAGTTAAGACTAAAGGTTTAGAGCTGCTTTCAGATTATAAATTTAACAAAGACCTTACTTTTGACCTGGGATATACTTACAACTCTACTTATGATGGTGCGGATTTTGATGATCCAAATCTAGGACCAGGAAGTGCGGGGGATTTTCTAAATTCTCAAATGGTAAGAGTTCCAAGACATCTGATTAATATTGGAGCATCTTTTGATCTCTCAGAAAATTTTAATTTTAATTGGCGAACAAAATGGTCAGATACGGCAAGAGATTATGGAAACGGAAATGTTGATGGTGGTTCATTTAGAGATGTAAGACTAGATTCTTATAGTGTTAGTGATATCAGTTTAAATTTGAAATACAGAAGTTATAAGGGATTTTTAAGTATATCCAATTTATTTAATGAAAAATACAGCCAAGCAGTCCAATATACAGGTCCTAAAAGAGCTTTAAATTTCGGTTTTAAAAAATTATATTAGTATTAATGAAATATAATTTTGGAATATTTTTAGGTATTTTTATTGCTCTAGCAGTTAGTAGGTTTATTCCTCATCCACCTAACTTTACAAGTCTTATTGCCTTATCTTTTTATGTACCTGTGTTTTTTGGTCTGAAATTTATACCTGCAGTGCTAATAAGTTTTGCACTTACAGATATTTTGTTAGGTTATCATGCTACTTTGTTATTTACCTGGGGTAGTGTAGTATTTATTGGTTTTTTATCCAAATATTTTTATACAACGATTCTAAAAAGACTTAGTGGAGCTTTTTTTGGAGCTTTGCTTTTTTTTGTTTTAACAAATTTTGGTATGTGGATTTCAGGATATTATGGATACAGCCTTAAAGGATTATATTTGTCTTATTTTTTAGCTTTACCTTTTTTTGGATATACAGTTATATCAACAATAGTTTTCTCTGTTCTGATTGAAACAATTTACAAACTTTATACGTACAATTTTAAAAATATCTAAACTATTACAAAAATTTTTTTCAGTGCATTAATCAAGCCAATCGAGTTATTAGTACTGGTCAGCTACACGCGTTACCGCGCTTCCACATCCAGCCTATCAACGTAGTGGTCTACTACGACTCTAAAGGAAGAACTAGTTTTGAGGTGAGTTTCCCACTTAGATGCTTTCAGCGGTTATCTCTTCCATACTTAGCTACCCG
>MDSV01211615.1_pt1 | contig 71110 bp, 63 predicted proteins | sample 810851 | NCBI WGS metagenome assembly MDSV01 (sample SAMN05326640, study PRJNA326480) | marine metagenome | isolation source: seawater | place: Atlantic Ocean: North East | collected 2012
AATGTAATATCAATACTTAGGGCGCTTAGCTCAGTCCGGCAGAGCGCTTCCCTTACAAGGAAGAAGTCACAGGTTCAAATCCTGTAGCGCCCACAAGAGTTTTATAAATCTTCTTATAAGTGCATAATTTGTTAAATGATAATTTAATAATATAATCTCTGGTGGAAAGCGTATTGTTTTTTAAGACACAGATTCTAAAAAATTAAAGGATCCAAATAACTTTAGATTTTTATATATAAAAATTCTATAATTGCTTTTTACAGAAAGTTAATTCGCAAAAAAAATTAATTCTCGTTAAATTTAAATAAATACCTAAAATTAAACACTGTGAAATTAATCTATAAGCTTTCTACAATTCAAATAAAACATTTTGCTACTTTAGTTCTATTTATATTTCTTTTTGCATTTTGTAATTCAGATAAACCAATAAATGTAGAAAGTATTTGCGGAGAAACTCCAAATAACTTTGTTGAAATAGATATTGAAAAAAATCCAAATTATGTGTTTGTGCCAGACAGTAATTTTTTAAAAATAAATTTAGAAGACAATGATGGAAATACTGTAACTGTGAATTCTTATGAAGAATGCTCTCACTATGTAAGTGGTGGATGGAATAAACCATCTCCCCCTTTAATTGATTTTTCAAATATTGATCTAGAACGCCTATTTTTGAGAATTTTACTGTTTGTATACCTTGTAATAACAGTAGTTTATTTTAAATCTTTTAAAAAGGACAATGTGAATTTTAAACAGCTTTTAAATTATCTACCATTTATATTTTTTTCGTATATATTTATTAATTTTTATTTTAAATTAGTTGAAAGAGGAATATATTTTCCAACTATTGAAAAAAACCAGTTAATTAAATATTCTTCATTGTTAGTAGCTATGACACTGTTCTTTCTGCTTGGCAGTATGATTAGTGAATTATTTAATTTAAAATCTATCTCTTTAGCTATCTCATATTTTTTAATAAGTTTTTTTCTAATTGACTATATTTTTATTCCTATAACTAAATACTTAGAATTTGATTCAATATTTTTATTTACTTTAGTGCTTTGGTTTATTGTTTTCTTTTTATCAGAAATATCAAATGTTAAAGTTTTACTCTTATCTTTTTTATTTTCAATTTTATATTATTTTAATAAATTAAATTATTTTTATTTGCTTGATAATGGTGAATATAAAATCATAAATTCTGATGTAAATGAGCAATGGTTACCCTTAATAAATTTGCTTAATAGCAATAATTTGTTTTTTGCTTTAGAAAATAATTTCATTGATGGTTACGATATGTTATTGACTTATATTCAATTAGTAGTGCATAAAATATTATTTTTTGATTCATTTTTTGAATTTTCTTCTCTGACTCCTAATTTAATTTACCTTTTTGGTTTATTTATTTTCTTTGACTTAAATATTAAAAATAGAAATAAACTTATTCTCACTTCAAGTTATCTACTAATAATTTTAGATGATGGCTGGTTAAGATTTCTGATGGCAAATTCAGTTATGCTAGAGCCTTTAGTAAGTTTTTTATTTGCTAGTTTTGTTATAAATTTTAATTATCCGTTGATTCAAAAAAATAAAATAAAATTAATAACTTACATTTTTATATTCTCTTTTTTAACATTTAGTAAACAATTTATTGAATCAATTGTATTTTTAATGATAATTTATTTAATTTTAAATATTAAGTCAAAAAGGGTTGTGCTTTTAGGGTTAATACCTATATTTATAAATATAATTTATAACTCAGTTTACTTTGATGCTTCAAATATTGTCTATATAGATAAACCATTTAGTGAAATTTTATTAGACATAATTTTATTGAATAGTCCAGCGTGGGGGAATATAAATTTAATTTTTTATAAGTTAATTGAGTTTCATTATATTTTAGTAATGATAATTTTGGGATCTCTATTTTATTTATTAAACAACTTCAATTCAAAAAGTATAGAGACCTATAGATATGCGGTTTTTTTCTCTATCATAGTTAATCTTGCAATGATTAATTTATTATATGTATTTATTTGGCAAAACATTGAAATAGATTCATCTTTTAGATATATTTCAAACACACTTCACTTAATATTTATCTATTTGTTTGTTGAATTTGACTCTTATCAAAAAAATGAAAGGCTCTCGATAAAATAACTATTTTAGAAAAAATTTTTAAACCATCTTTAAATTTAATTTTCTTTCCATCTTCATACGACCTTCCATGATACTTTATTGGAATTTCTATAATTTCTAGTTTATTTCGTATTGATTTAGATATTACTTCAACCTCAATAGCAAAACCCTGTTCTTTAAGTGAAAATTTATGTAATATTTTTGTTTCAATCAACCAATAACATGTTGCTATATCAGATATTTTTTTAAAATTAAGTATGGAAAATATATTTGAAAATATCATTTGAACAATATAGTTTCTTTTATATAAGTTTATTCTTTCTTTTGTACCAATTGTTCTTGATCCCAAAACTAATGATTTATTTTTGTCTTTAGCTATTTCAAACATTTCGACTATATCGCTTGGAAAGTACTCCAAATCTGCATCATGGACAATCACATGACTAGTCTCTACTTTATTAAGGCCTTGCTTAATAGAATAGCCTTTTCCTTTTTGTTCAATATTTTCAATTAGAATAATAAATCTATATTCACTCGCTAGCTGATGAGCAATCTTTGAACTTGAATCATTTGAACAATCATCTACAAGAATTATCTGATCAAAGATTTTTTCATCTATTAGTCTTTTAACAGATTTTCTTAGGAACTTTTCTTCATTATAGAAAGGAACTATTGCTGCAAGATTACTCATCTATATTATTTTATCAAAAACTTTTACATTATAAGGAAGAAGTCACAGGTTCAAATATTTTACCGCTCAGAAGACGTATTAACTATATTAAAAAAAATAGGTAATTAAATCTTTAAAGATCTTATAGATAGTTACTTGATCACTAAAAGGGCTATCTTGATATGACCTGTTTTCCCAAATGTGTGTCTTAGGCCAAAATGAAGTAAAAATTAAAAGATGCACTTTATATTTTAATAAACTCAACTGACTTGAATTTAGGTCAATTAATGAAACAACAACAGGAAATGACAAAATACTAAAATACCTACTTGTATCATACAAAATTACACTTCCCAAAAATGCAACAATTAATGCCAAGATTATATTTTTATTAATTTTAAAAGTACCCTTAAAAGCTAAATAGATAATTAATAAAGAAAAAATAAAAATAGAGGAATTAAAAATACTTAAGACATTTTTTACACCATAAACAATGTTCTCAAATAATATTTCCTTAACTGAGGCAGACGACAACCTTGATTCTGAGAAATCATATTTAATTAGTTGTAAATAAAATTGATTTAATAAATATCCAAAAATTGACCCTAGTAAGGTAACTTTCACTTTATTTATCAAAAAAACAAAATTTAAAATATGAATAGTTATTAATAGAAAAATACCTAAGCCTGAGTGGGTAAATATTATCATCCCTGACAGCAAAAACAATGTTAGATTTTTGGCTTGTTTATTGTATGCAAGCTTAATTAAATAACTAGAAAAATATATTAAGAATATATCTACATATCCCATCCACCATGAAATAGTAATAATCCAACCGGTGAAATTTAAAAATATTAAATTTTCTTTTAGAAAGCTTAAATTTCTAAAAGTGCCATACATTAATAACGAAGAGATAAAATAAACTAACAAACTATATATATAAAAATTCTTAAATGAAAAGAGTAAGCCAATAATTGTGAATGTTGGTGATTCTGGATGCCCACCGTAAACTACATTATTGCCCCTGAATATGTCCAAAATTAAGTGATAATGATCTCCAAAATTTGCGACATAAGAATTTTGATAAATTATAAGAGCTAAAAATTGTGAAACAAAAAAACAAAATAAAATATTTTTGTTATTTATACTGTCACCTGTTTTTCGGAATAAATTATTAATACTCAATACCAAGATATTTTAATAGGCAATCACTATCTAAAATTTCTTTATTGCATTCATTAAATTTTAATTCTTGAATGTCTTTTGTATTGTTTTCAAACAATATATTGAAATTATTTAATATTAAAAACCAAATTAACAAAGAACTTGAAATTTTTATATTTTTAAAAATAAAAAGTAAGCTTGTTATGAAAAACAAGAGAATTAATATTTCACTAGAAAAAAATGTTGAAATTATTAAAACAAGTATTACTTTATCAAATTTTGAAATTTTTAACCTAGATAAAAGAAAATAAATACTAAAGAAGACGACTAAAACTATAAAATGTTGTGAGTATCTAATATATTTTTTTGGACTACTTAACCAGAACCAAGCATATGTAAATAGATTTGAATATATCAATGGATATATAAGATAAATATATTTTTCATTCAATAATTTTCTATTCTTGAGAAGGAAAAAATTAAAGAGAATTGGTACTAACAGTATTCTGACTAAACTCGCGTTAGACCAGTTTGCTACCTCTGAAGATTTTACCAATTCAACAACACTTGCTAAATTAAAATTATTTAACCCGCTACCTTCATGAAAAAGATGATAAAAAAACATATCAAAAATATTTTTAAATCCATCTGAAAATCCTAATTTTATTGATGACATTAATCCCCAAATAAACATTGGAGTTAAAAAAAATAAAAAATTTAAAATCCTAAATTCTCTTTTTATTATTTTCATAAGAATATAGAAAAATAAAAATATCCCCATGGGTAATATGGTTGAAAATTTAAAGAAAATAATAGATGAACTTAACATAAAATATGCAATTTTTTCATTCTTATTTAAATACAAAATTCCAGATATAAAAACAAACATTGAAACAATTTCTCCAATACTATAAAGCACTCCGAACCACCATGGAATTAACAATAAAGAAATTGGAAGTAGGGTAAAAAGACTGATATCTTTATCTGAAATAATACTTTTAAAAATAAAGAAAGAGATTAGTACAACATAGTAAAAATTTAAAACTCTTGATACCTGGAGGTCTTGTGATAGAACCCACCCTAAAGAACCTCCTATTGAAGAAAGAGGTCCTGTTGTTAAGCTGGTTGAGTAACTTCCAGATAGCAAGGGTTCAGCTTGAAAGTCAAAACTAGTTAAGAAATTTACTGTAGATCCTATTGCAACTATTTCATCAACAAATGTTGGAAGAAAAGTAGAAGTCTGAAGTACTACTAAAAATAAAGATAGATGAGCAAGTAGTAACTGTATTGTTTTTAATTTATTTTGTTTCATGCTTTGAATTCAAATTTTTAATCAAATAAAATATAGCTTCTAGGACAACACTGTTGGAAAGTTTTGACTTCCCATTTGCTCTTTCAATAAAATTAATTGGAACTTCTAATATTTTAAAACCTGCTTTTGAAGTTAAAAAATTCATTTCTATTTGAAAAGAATATCCATTTAATTCAATTTTATCGAAGCTTATTGATTCTAAAATCTTTTTTGGCCATACTTTAAATCCCCCTGTCAAATCTTTAACATTTATTTTTAAAACATAATTAGCTAGTAAATTGGCTATTTTTGACAATAGTACTCTTGATTTCGTCCATCCTTTTGTTGATCCCCCTTCAACATACCGACTTCCAATTACAAGCGTTGATTTTTCAGAGTGATTTAGCATTTTTTTTAAATCAGAAACTTTATGTGAAAAATCTGCATCCATTTGAATAATGTAGTCATAATCTAACTTAAGAGCCCACTCAAATCCTTTAATGTACGCTGTACCCAATCCTTGCTTAGATTCTCTTGAAATTAAAAAAATATCTTTGTATTTTTTTTGAAACTTTAATACTTCCTCTGAAGTGCCATCTGGTGAGTTATCATCGACTATAAGAATACTTACTTCTTTAAAACTGTTCTTTAAATTATTCAGTAATTCACCAATATTAGAGACTTCATTATAAGTGGGTATTACTATCAAATATTTGCTATACACTAAGATAATTTTACACTTTAGCCTTTTTCTTTAAAGGGGATTAACAATTTAATTTGTTACCACCTGAAAATTTAGTTTTTTTAAGTTCTAAATAAAGAGTCTTTATAGTGATAATCGATAGTATAAATTAAAATAAAAAAACTATATTGGTTATATAGAAAAATATATCTCACTAAAAAATGAGTAAAGGTATTGATGAAATAAGTTTATAACAAAGTGTGTTAAATTATATTCATAACAATATAAATAAATTTTAAGGAAAATGATGTTAAAGAGTCAAAAATGAAATTTGATAAGCTAAATATTTTACATTATCTTATTTTTTTCACTGCTTTTTCATCATTTTTGTTAGCTTTTATTTTTTCATTAATTGTTAAAAAATTAGAAATCTATACAATATTTTATGGTCACAACCTAAGTGGCAATCTGCTTGTAATTTATAATGAAATGTTGAAAAACGAAAAAAAGGTATATTTTTTAACAATTAATCCAAAAACATATCTAAGCCTTAAAAAGAAGAATATCAAAGTGTTGTTTGCTTTGTATCCAAAACATATGGTAAAAGTATTTAATGCAAAAAATGTAGTAGCTTCACATGATTTATTCTTTCATAAGCAAATCAAAACATACTTCAATATTAAAACATATCATGCTGGACATGCCATGGTAAATAAAGTTCCAATCAATTTAATTAAAAAATTTAAAAATTTTAAAAACTATGATGAAGTCTGGTTGTTTTCTAATTTCGAAAAAAGTAATTGGGAAAGTGAAATTAAATACAAATTTAATAACTTAGTTGTAACGGGCTATCCTAGAGTTGACAATTTGAAAAATCTTTACAATAAAAAAGAACTTATTAAATCCAAATATGATATCAAAAATGGTGTAATACTTTTTGCGCCAACTGTTGATCTAACTAAACAAAATCCTAAACAAGATATATTTTCTTATAAAAATATAAATTTCTTATCATTTTTAGATAATTTACTAATTGGTTCTAATTACTCAATAATTATTAAGCCTCACTACAAAAGTAAAGTTACCAAAGAATCTGTAGACTTTATAAACAAATCTGATAATTTGTTTCTCAATGATAATTTTAAATTTAATGATGATAATGAGCTAATAGCAATTTCAGATATTTTAATGACAGATTGGTCAACAGTTTTTATTGATTATATGGTTTTAGAAAAACCAACTATTTTTCTAAACTCCAATACAATTTTCAATGAAACAGAAGGGGATATTTTTTACAACAAAGAGCTTATGAGAATCTTGGATTATAAGACATTGACTGAGTTTTTTCACAATATAAAAGATAAAGATATATTGAAAAATTACGTTCCCTCTGATTTAAAAGATATGGTATATCAAGGCGTTGACCACAAAAGTATAGATTTAATTTTAAAAAAACTTAGTAATTAAAAATTTATTTATAAAATAAAGTAATGCAAAACATTGATAATGAAGTAGTTCTAATTGGTGGTTTAGGTTATGTTGGCTCAGCTATAACAGAATTCTTTAATTCTGAAGAAATTAAAGTAACAATTATTGACAACAATATCTATAAAAAAAAATTATATAAATTAGAAGGTAATCAATATTTAAATATAGATACAAGGTCAACTGAGGATTTATTAAGTTATGATTTTAGTGCAAAAAATATCATTGTTTTATCAGGACTAGTTGGCGATCCTATTACAAACAAATATCCTGAAATAAGCAGGAGTATTAATGAAACTTCTTTAATTAATTTTTTATCCAACGTTGACGGTTTTAAAAAATTAATTTTTATTTCTACTTGCTCAAATTATGGATTAAATAAGTCAGATACCCCTATTAATGAAGAGTCGCCACTAAATCCAATTTCTCTTTATGCGAAGTCAAAAGTGGCTGTTGAGAATTTTTTAATAAACTCAAATAAAGATTATATAATTTTAAGATTTGCTACTGCTTTTGGCCATTCACCAAATATGAGGTTTGATTTAACTTTGAATGAGTTCACTGCAATGCTTTATTTCAATAAATTTATTGAAGTTTATGATTACAAAACATCAAGGCCATATTGTCATGTTCAAGATTTTGCTAGAGTAATAAAAAAAATAATTAGTGATGAATATAAAAACATCACTAAAGAGGTTTTTAATGTAGGGGCAAATAAAAATAATATATCTAAGGAAAAGTTGATTAGTTTAATTTCAGAAAAAACAAACAATTTTAATTATGAATTAGTTAAAGACTCAAAAGATAAGAGAAACTATGTTGTAGATTTTTCTAAAATTCAAAAAACTTTTGACTTTCTTCCGAGTTTTGACTTAGAAGATGGGATTGATGAAATTATTAGCAAATTAGAAAGTGATTCTTATGATTTAAATAAAAACTTTGAAAAACTAAATAATTATTATGGTAATTACAGAATTCCTGATGAAAACTTAACTAATTAATTTTTTGCATCAATAATTAATGAAGATGTTGGTAAGTTAAACCCTCTATGAAAAATAGACTCAGCAATTGGATACTTTAACAAGTGTTTTCTATCAACAAATGGTAGCTGATGTAAAACATTCCAAACATTTCTTGCTCCAATGCCAATTTTATTAAGCTCTTTTATAAATTTAATTTTTTCATCTTGACTTATTGTCTGTTTAAACATTATTAAATTAAGCCAATAGTTAGATTTTGCACCTATAGTTTCTTCAAATATTTCTATATCTTCAATTTTGTTGACAAGATTAGAATACTGCTTATGAATTTCTCTATATTCCATAATTTTTTTATCTAAAATGCTCAGCTGACTAAGACCAAGTGATGCATTTAGTGCTGGAAGTCTATAATTGTAACCAACCAGATCATGAAAGTATGAATAGCTTTCTGTTTCTGTATTTGCAGTAGTAGCCAAATGTCTAACTTTATTTAAAAAGTCTTCATCTTTAGAAACAATTGCTCCACCAGCTCCTGAAGTGATAATTTTATTTCCATTAAAACTTGTAGTAGTTATGTCAGAAAACTTTGCAGAAGTATTTCCATTTCTTTTACTACCAAGAGACTCTGCAGAATCAACAATTAGCTTTAAACCATACTTATCACAAAATTTTCTATATTCTTCAATATCTCCAATGTGTCCAAATACATCAACTGACAGCAACGCTTTTACTTTTTTATTTGTTTTTATATCAAAAGTGAATTTTCCTTTTTGGACAAAGTTAATTTCAGCATATTGATTTAATAAATTTATATCTAAAGATAAATCCTTTTGAGAAATGTCAATGAACAATGGGTATGCTCCAACATATTTTATTGCATTAAGGGGTGCTACAAAAGTTAATGGAGTTGTGATTATTTGATCATCTTGTGAAATACCCAGTCCTAACAAAGATAGATGTAAGGCTGATGTGCCAGAATTTACAGCAACAACTTCTTTTTGATCAAATTCAGATTTTAATTGTTCCTCAAATTTATTAATTATTGGTCCTGCAGTAGAAACCCAATTTTCATTTAAAGTTTCGATTATAGAATTTATATCTTTCTCATTTATTGTGGGTTGGTTAATAGGTATAGGTAAATTATTTTTTGGATACCATGTATTAATTTGTTTAACTATATTTTCTAAATTCATATCTAAATTTTTTAAACTATAAATTTACTTTACATCAATAGTTGGATTTAAATATAAAAAATAAATTACTTTTTTAATTTAGTTTAAAAAAAGTGCAAAAAAGAATATAGAAGCTGTAAAAATTTTATAATTGTGCTTTCAGAGTTCGAAAGCTGTTATCCGACAGTGAAACAAAAAATCCTACAGATCGTAAAACTCTTTTTTATTATCTGCCCAGGGAGAAGCAATCAGAATCTCGACAATATTTTTTGCGGTATGAAGTTTAAAAAATGGGTTCTTAAAGTTTTGTAATTTTAAACGAAACTCAGATGAAAGAGCGGTTTCTATCGCATGAATAATTTCATGTTTTACTGGATCAACGTCAATCACGCTTTCGCCCCTCACTCTCCCATTTTGTCTATCACCAATATTGACTGTACCAATCTTGAAAGATGGTACTTCGAGAATGCCGCTTGATGAATTGCCAATCACTACATCGACAAACTGCAACAAAGAGAAATATACTTCTTGCCCAAAGTTGACTCCAATAAACCTAAAATCTGGCTTCTGTTCAACGAAGCTATTTACTATTTCGATAAATTTAAGGAAATTAGGATCAGCATTTGGAAAAGAAAATATAACATTGGTTTCTTCAAATTTATCTAAAGCGCCTAACATCTCCTCTAAATGGTTAGTTGTTTGTTCTAATGAACGTGTTTCAGGATGAAAAGTTACGAAGAAGCTTCTTCTAGTCAGATCCGTACCAAGAATTTTTTCACATTCTGTCTTTGAAAGTAGTTGTGTTTTCATCTCCTCAATATTTTCGGCACCAGGACTACCAAAATCAAATACCATCTCTGGATTTTCACCCATTTGAATTACTCTTCGTTGATAATCCGGATGACCCGTGAAATGAACCGACGCCATTTTCGTTATAGAATGACGAATAAACTCGTCAAAAGCGCCTGTTGTAACTTCTCCTCCACCTATATGTGCTATTGGTATTCCAAGAAGTGAAGCGGCGATACTTACAGCCAGAATTTCAAAGCGATCACCAAGCACCAATATTTTGTGTACTGGTCGATCTTGAAATACTTCAGTAAACTTTAGAATGGCAGTAGATACAAATTGACTGGGTGAATAAATACTATCTGAGTTTATGTCTAAGTTAACTTCTATAATTTGAGAATAATTTTTTAACCGAACTTCATCAATTGTGTTACCAAGCTCACTGTTAAAATGATATCCAGTTGCAGCAAGAATTAGGTTTGCCCTTGAATCAGAGTCGAGAAGATCACAAATGCGAGTTAGCAATCCAAAATCAGCTCTACCACCCGTTACAACCATGATATTTTGAATTTCATGAACCATTATTTCCGCCTCAAATCACAATTAAATCGTCTACGTCAAAGTCGCGTTGGGCTTGACGTCCAATAACGTCATCCAGAAGCATTGGGCTAATACCAGTTGCTGGACGTTTGGCAGTGACGTTATCATTAGAAAACAAATCGCCACGTTTTATTTTACGACTAGCAACCAATGACTTTCTCGCAACCATCAAATTTTTCTTTTCACTTTCTGTAACACGCTTGACTCCGTCACCCATAGCATCTTCGACTTGACGAATAGCTGTTACCATAGCAGCGAATTCATTTGGCTCTATGCTAGCTTGATGATCTGGGCCAGGCATTGAGCGATCTAATGTAAAATGTTTTTCAATTATCTTAGCGCCAAGCGAAACCGCAGCAATGGGAATAGCGATCCCCATCGTATGATCAGAATAGCCTACGGCAGTGCCAAAGTATTTTCGTAGCGTTTCAATTGCTTGGAGATTAACTTCATTAATGGGAGCGGGGTATTCAGTAGTGCAATGCAGAATAGTGATGTCTTTTTTTTGAAGGCCTTCGCTTTCCAATGAATTTAAAGCGCATTCGATGTCTTCTAGCGAACACATCCCAGTAGATAAAATTACTTTTTTTCGTTTCCTTCCTATTGCTCTTAATAAAGGTAAATTAGTAACTTCTCCTGATGCAATTTTTATATATTTAAAATTAAATTGGTCCAGAAAATCCAAGCTTTCCACATCGAAGGCTGTTGAAAATATCTCAATACCATTCTGCAGTGCAAATTCGTTTAAGGTGAAATGTTCAGATTCTGATAGCTCTAATGATGAAACCATTTCCAATTGGCTTTTAGCATCCGGCACATTTTTCTCTTGATATTCGGCTAAAGGGGCAGAATGGCTTATGGAGTTTTGGGTTTTAAATGTCTGGAACTTCACAATATCAGCACCTGCGGATGAAGCCTCCTGGAGGAGCTTTTTAGCTAACTGCAAATCCCCATTATGATTTACACCTATTTCTGCAATTACTAAAGTTCGTTCGTTAGTCATTCATCCTCCTAAAAGCTACGGCAAACATTGTTAATCATTGCTTTCAATGCCTTTATTTGGTTACTGATTTGCTGCTTCTGATTATCGTACCACTCACTCATAAACTAAATTATAACTTAGGTAGTGGCGACGTACGCTCGTCCAGAAGTAGTTTTTCTTGCTCAAGCAAATCCTTTTTTCTTGCTTTGATTCTCTTCACAGGAGCACCCAAATATACACCCCACTCCTCGAGAGATTTAGTAACCAATGATAATGCGCCTACTGATGAGCCATTGCCAATCTTCACACCCGGAAGAATTACGCTTCCTGAACCAATAATTACATGACGTCCGATTAAAACTGGCTTAATCGTAACGTTTAAATATTTCTTGGGCACAGTTGGATTTGTTAACGAGTTACCAGAGTAATCGTCTGAACCAGAGTAGATTCGAACCCCTTGTGATAAACCACTGAAATCTGAAAGCTCGACACCCCCAGTACACGTGATATGACACCCACCACCAATATGTACGTAGCTACCAATCTTTAGATAGCCACTTGCACATGCAAGTGTTACGCCTCCATCAATACGTATATTGTCTCCAAGAGATATATTTTCTAAGCCTATTATCGTACAATTTTTTGCGATTTGAACATTCTCGCCAACATACTTAAATTCCATTTCTCTGAGCTGTTCACTTGTGTAATAACCTTGATTAAAAGGGATCTCTAAATTCATGCCTTATTCAGCCCTTCAGCTAGTGAGCCTTTAAGCATCCAAGCAGTAAAACCAAATTCTTCACACATAAATTTAAAGAGACCAGCCATCATCGACAACTATATTTTGACCATTTATTGCTCTAGAGTTTTCAGATACAAGCCATTCAATTGTTGAGCTTATGTCGGTAGGGTCAAGAAGTCCGATGTTTGATGTTGACAATCTATAGTTTTTTATAAATTCTTCTGATTGACCATCTAAAATTCCTCCAGGACTAATACAGTTAATTCTTATATTATTATTTTTATAAAATTTGGCTAAATATTTTGTCATCGAAATGATAGAAGTCTTCGCCATGCTATATTCTATCGGAGATGACATATCTGTATTTTCATAATGCCAAAATTTAGGTGCTTGAATTCCCTGAATTGAACTTAAATTAATTAAATTTCCTCCTTTATTTTTAATAAAATGTTTAATTGCTAAATTTGATAAAAGAAAAACTGAAGTTAATAATTGATCCATGCTTTTGTTTATTTCTTCTTTAGTTAATTTTGATAGATTTTTTTCCCAAGTTTGTCTTTTGAAATGAGTACAATTTACTACAACATTTATTGCACCGTGTTCTTTTTCAATATCTTCAAAAATTTTTTCAATTGACTTAATTTTTAAGACATCACCTTTGTAGTTGTGTACATTATTTGAAAATTTATAGTTTGACGTATTTTTGATATCTATATTAAATATTCTATAATCTTCTTTTAATTTATTAACTACTGACGAGCCAATTAAACCATTTCCACCGATTACAACAATATTTTTATTTTGTTCTCTTGATAATTTAAATTTTATATACTCTAAATCTTCTATAGTATCAATATCGCATGATCTATCTTGCGGCATTAAAAAAAGTCCTTGATCTTCGGAAAAAATTTCCATCCTGTCTTTTAAAAACTTTCTTGAGTAGACATATACTGCGCCATTAAGTTCAAAAACTTTTGGAGCTTTTTGCCTTGATGTAACTGGTTTGTTGAGTTTATTAATGATATCTAATCTGTTTTTGCTTACGTGTACCATATTAAAATAAGGGTTTTTTCTAGCTTCGCATCCGGTTGTGACAAATTGGTATTGATTTTTTTTAAATAAATCTAAGGCCCCTTTTACATCCTCAATTGAAGTAAGTGGTGCAGTAACATCTAAATCTATTACGATTTCAAAACTTTTATTAAAGTATTGTTCAGCTTTATCTAAAGTGTCTCTTATAACTTCTACTTTTGCAACATTATCCCCAGAAAGAGACTTTGATCTTTTAAACCAGCAGTTTATGCCTTTATCTTCAGAAATTTTTTTTATCTCATCAGAATCTGTGCTTACGGCTATATGTTCAGTTAAACTACTTTCTTTTGCTAAGCGAATAGTCCTCTCTATAAGGGTTTCACCATTAATTTTTAAGAGATTTTTAGAAGGAATTCCCTTAGATCCCTCTCTAGCTGCAATTGTAATTAGAATATTATTCATTATTTTTTTCAATACTATCAATAAGATTAGCTATCCACATGCCTTCTTCAAATGTTGATAAATAATTTTTTTCTTTACTAAGAATAGTTTCATGCTGTACTTGCAGTAAGTGTTTTTTTGAAGATGGGTAGTAGCTTAATTTCTCTTCAGTACCGTTAGATAAAAAGCTATTATTTATAAAATCTGCTTTATAAAATTTATCTTTTGTAAAAATTTTTACATATTTTTCATTTTTTTTCTTTGCCATAGACAAAGAGAATTTTAACTTAATTTCAGAATTCAAAACTTTAGCATCACCTTCAAAAGTATCAAAAACATTTAATTTAAGTTTAGGATTTCTTGATAAGTGGGATGTTGAAAAATCGTAAGTTCCATATATAAACTTAGCGAGATCCAAATCATGACTTAATTCGTTTAATACTCCTCCTCCTAATTCTTTGTTTGCTGATACAGATTTTGTAAATTCTCTGTTTTTTCTCCAATCTGGCAGCCAACTATGATTAACAAACTCTACTTTAGAAATTTCTGATATTTTAATTTCTTTAATCTTGTTTACTAAAGGATGCAACCTCATAAAGTAACCGACATTTATATTCTTAAAGTCCTTATTTACATCAACAACGATTTTCTTATCTGACAGCGGCTTTTCTATTAAGATTTTTGCATTTAAATTTTTTATCTTCTCAAGCCATTCCAAGTGAAGATTGGCCTCATTTGCTAACACAAAGTAATTAAATTTATTTAGGTCTATATGGGACAAACTTGTAATAAAATTTTTTTTGTTATGTTCTCTTCTTGACAATACGTAAACGTTATTATCTCCTAAGACATTCTTTAAAACATCAAAATGTTGCTTTCCAATAGAACCAAAGCCAACAATCAAAGAATGCATACTAGAATAGTAGTTGTATCGAAATAATAAAATTTATGAATAAAAATATAAAAAAATATTTAATAGATTGGGAAGAGACAATATTTAAAGCCCTTGAGCAGATTGACAAAAATGAAAAAAAATGTCTAATTGTATTAAATGGTAACGAAGTTTGTGGAACAGTAACGGATGGTGATATTAGAAGAACTTTAATAAAAGGTTCTAATATGAAATCAAAAATTAATGATGCTATGAATAAAAACTATCTGGCAATATATGAGAGTGATACTGAAGAAGTTAAAAATCTTAAAACAACTCAAAGTAAAGAAAAATCTCCAGAAAATATTCTTCCAATAATTGATTCAAATAAAAATATTGTTGGTATCCACTCTCACGATAATATTGAAACGAACTCCGGAAAACTTGAAGCATTGATTTTGGCTGGCGGAGAAGGTAAGAGATTGAATCCATTGACTTTAAAAACTCCAAAGCCATTAATTGCAGTAGCTGGAGAGCCCATAATATTTAGGATTATCAAACAAATTGTCAGATCAGGAATTAAAAATATAAATATTTCTGTTCATTATCAATATGAAAAAATTATTGAAGAGGTTGGTGATGGTTCACAGTTCTCAGCAAACATAAAATATATAATTGAAGAAGAACCATTAGGTACTGTTGGCTCGGTTAAAAAATTAGATAATTTAAATGACAAATCTATACTTTTAATAAACGCCGACATATTGACAAATATGAGTTTCAATTTATTTATCGAAGAATTTAATAAATCCAGTGTTGATATGTTAATGGGTATTAAAGAATATAACTTAAGCATTCCGTATGGAGTTGTAGAAATAAACAATAACAACGTAGATAATTTTACTGAAAAACCAGAAATACCTTATTTTATAAGTGCAGGAATAAATATATTATCAAATAAAATAATTGATCAAATACCATATGAAAAAATTGATATTCCTGAATTGCTAAAAATAGCAAATAAAAATTTTAAAGTAAAGTCTTATTTGATCAGTGAGTATTGGTCTGATATTGGTAATATGTCTGATTTAAATACTGCTATTGACATGTTCAAAGAAAATTAACTTTGGTTTTTCGATTAAATATTATTGTGAATCTAAAAACTAAAATTCTAAAATCTTTTTACAAATCCTTTTAGAGTTAGCCATAATTGTGAATGTTAAAGGACCAGTATTTACTTTAGGCAGGACTGATGAATCAACAATAAAAACTCTTTCTAAACCATCTAGCCTTCCATATATGTCTGTTTTATTTGGTTGTTTTATTAAAGAGTGTGGGAATTGACCACCCAAATGATTACTTGACCCAAAATAATAATTTTTTATCATAAATTTAAATGGTAAAATTTTTACTTTTTTTAAATTATTAAATAGAATTTTCAAACTTTTATTTAATAATTTCTTATTTTTGGGGTTTATAGGTAAATATTCAAACTTGTTTAAATTATGATTATACGATATTTTTAGTTTCGAAGATAAATTTGAATCTATATAAACAAATACTCCTCCAAAACAACTAAAAAATAAATCAGGTAAGAAATTTAAGTATTTTAATAAAGAAACATTATCTCTACCCAAATGCAAGAGGCTTCTTGAAAAATTATAGAATTGAATAAAAAAATTATTTTTATTATTTGTAAAAGTTATAAATAAGTCTGCAAAAGAAGTTTTGTTTCTTTGGAAGTTGAAAACTTTAATTATGGGAATACTTAACAAGTCAGAATTTTCCAACAAAGCTTCGTCGACTATACCAGAATTTATTACTATTTCAGATGTTGAAATTGGTCCTGAAGCGAGAATTACTTTAGAAAAATATTTCGTGTTTGTTTTTTCTTTTATTTTTAACAAACACTCTACGTCTCTTGCTCCTTCATTAAATTTTACCAACTTTGTATCTTCAAGATACTTTACATTCTTGTTGTTCAATAACTTTAGTACGTCTTTTTTTGAGGACCATATCGGGTCTTTGGAGCAATACCATTTATAACTTTTGCAAAATTTACAAATTTCATTATTTGTAAGAATCTCTTTTGTTAAATTTTTATTGAAAGCGATATCTGAAAATTCTGCATACAAATTATTTAAACTTAATAAATTTAATTTTTTTAAAGCTTTTCTTGAATACTTTGTTTCTAGAAAGTTGGGTATTTCATTTTTTATAGAACTAGATGTATTAAAAAAATGATTTTCTAATTCTTTATATTCATCTTCTAAATTAATACCAAGTTCTGAATAATAGAATTGTTCATCATTATCAACAGGCAAAACCGTACCACCCCATACGTTTGAAAAACCTCCAAAGGACTTAGAAATATTAGGTAATTTATTTTTTTGAAATAATGCATGTTGATCATCAATCGGTGAGTTTAACGAAGAATTTCTATTTCCATAAAGAAATTTGTTTTTAAAAATACAATTTTTATCAATTTTATCCATTGATTTATAGTTAGAATTATCTATTAGGTAAACATCTAGTTTTTCATTTTTTGATAGCTCATTTAATGCTATTAATCCTGAGGGCCCTGAGCCAACAACCAAAATTTTGTTTCCCATTTAAATATTATAAAAGCGATTACCATTAAATTGTGAATTTATATGTTACAGGTTTTAAAAGTTTTTTTTCATCAATTATACGAAACAATTTATCAGAATTTAACCTTTATGAAATAAAAAGCCTTACAGATAGTAATTCAAATAACATGAGATTTGAATTAAACCTTGATGTACTTAATAATCAAGATACATACATAATGCACGCTGCCTGGAATATGAAAGAACGAAATATAAAGAAATCTCATTCTATTAATGTATTAGGATCTAAGCTTTTTTTTGACTCATTGAGTCAAGATCAAAAAAAAAGATTTATTTTTATATCTAGTACATCTGCATTTAAAAATACTGATTCTGTATATGGTATGCATAAATTTGAAGTTGAAAATTATGTTCTAAAAAATGGTGGGAGTGTTATAAAGTGCGGTTTAATTGTGAATGAGCAAGATCCTTTTAGTGGAGGTTTTTTTTCTGAGCTTTATAACCTTGCTAAAAAAACTCCTGTAATTCCAAATTTCACAGGAAATAAAAAAATATTTGAAATTACCGACAGTTTAGAATTAAAAAGAGCATTAAATAATATTGGTAATTCAAATCTTATAGATGCTTATAAAAAAGAAATATATACATTCAAAGAACTCGTAAATGAAATTATGAAACTAGATAAAAAAATTATAAATCTTCCAATGATTGCTGGAATTTATGTGGCAAAATTGTTCAACTTTTTTAAAATTCCTTTAGGTTTAAATATTGATAGCCTTTTGTCTCTAAGGTCTAAATTAAAGACATTAAAATAAAAATATGAAAAAACATCTTAAAAAGAAGGCTTAAGTGATTAAAAATATAAAAAATAGAAATTTCACCATATATTTATTTTGGATTTTAGTAATATTATTTTTTTTAAAAATTGACTACAGATTAACTGAAGATATATTTTGTTGTTCAGATGATTTTGATTACTACTCACATGCTGAAACTATCGCTGAAGATTTTGATTTTGACTACAAAAACCAACTAAAAGGTGCAGAAACTAAAAGATATAATTATAACGGAAAGATAGCGCCTATTGGTTTTGTTGGAAGTGGTATTTTGTCCTCTCCATTTATAGTAATTGGAAATTTTTTAGATTCTATATTTAATGCTGGTCAAATTACTAATTTCAAGATATTGCTTTATTCTTTTTCACCAATATTTTACCTTATGCTTTCTTACAAATTATTAAACAAGACATTAAGAAATTTGGATATAAATGTTAACCACTTATTAGTGTTTGCTTTGTTTTTTGGTTCAGGAATAACTTACTATGTGTTTGAAAGGTTTAGCATGAGTCATGCATTTGAGATTTTTTCAATAACTTTGCTAATGTTCTATTCATCAAAGTATTTCAAAAATGACAAATACCTTCTTCATATGTTTTTATCATTAATGCTTGCTTATCAAGTAAAGTGGACAAACTATTTTATTTTTTTAATTCCACTCATAGTAAAAGAGCTTTCAAACTCAAGTAAAAAAATTTTTAATAATAAAAAAGCTTTTCTAATTTTTGCTTTAGTTAATGGTTTAAATTTATCGTTAGTATATTCAATTTATAAACAGTTAACTTTTAATCCTTTTAACATTTACAATAGAAATCAATCTATTTCAAATTATGTCACAACAAATCCAGGTGGTGAATTTAATTTTGAATTACTTCTCCACCTTAAAAATTTTATTAATATTTTCTTCACACAAGAATTTGGGATAATTTATTTCTCACCTGTTATTTTTCTAGGATTTTTAGTTTCTATTTTCTACTTTTTTCAATTTAAAAAAAATAATTTTAAATTGGGCCTTTACTCGTTCACCAGCTATGTATATATATTCTTAGTTATTACTGCCTGGAAATCTCCAGCTTCTTCTTATGGCTTTAGATATGCATTGTGTTTGTTGCCCTTGTCTATTTTGCTTTTAAATAAATTTCTTGATGAAAATAACATAAAAAGATCCTATACCTTAATTCTCATTTCATTTTTTGCGTTGTTGTCAACATTATTTTTTGAAACAACTCCAGGAACTCAACTGTCTTTAGACGAACAACTTAACACATTTAATGTATTTTCAAGATACACTCAAGCTACCTATCTTTCGGGATTTATATCTTCTTTAACAAACTTGAATTCATATTTAATAATATTCAGCACAAGCTATTTAGGACTGTTTGTATTTAAAATTGCTGTTGAAATCTTTGGACAAAACCAATTTTTTGATCTTTTAAAAAACTTAGGGTTACCAACAGATAATCAAGATTTTATAGATCTATTAACTCAAGTTGAAAAGATTAATTCAAACTATTTTGTTATAACAGTTATTATTTTATTATTTTTACTGAAAATAAATAAAACGAGTATAAATTAAATAAATATGAAACTTACAATTTACACACACTACACAGATCCAGAAAGTAGAAATGATCCTTGGAAAGAAGCTTTAAAGTGCTTTGAGGAAATAGCTGATGAGTTAATAATAGTTGGACAAGATTGGCCAGATTCCTTTAGTTGGGATTACATAGGTAAAGTCTTTCAGGAAGGATTTGAAAAATCGACAGGTGATTGGGTTATAAATATGCCGATTGATAATTTATTTCATGAAAAAGATTTAGTTTATATAAAAAACTTTATATTTCAAAATAAAGAACAACCTGCAATAGCTTTTCCTAAAAGAAAATTTTTTACACCAGATAGATATGAAATTAAAACAAGAGATGTATTGGCTATGAATAAAAAAGATTATCCAAATATTAAACTTAATGGTGGAGGAGATCTGTGTTTACCAACTCTTAATGGAATAGAGATTGAAGCGAAAGATGTTCCAAATGCAAAAGCAGCTTTGTGGAATTACGATACAGTATTTAGGACAAAAGAAATAATAATGAAAGACAGAAAAAGGTTTGCTAATGCTTGGTTTGATTACTTTGGAACATGGGATGACAGAGGTGGTTCTAGTGAAGAAGAAGCATTTGATGCGTGGTTTAAGATGGTACAAGATAGGTATAAGTATCACATTTATAAGACAAAAATATCTGATCATCCTTCCTATATTCAAGAAAAATTATTAAATTTAAAAGAAAACCAATTTGGTTACGATGGCTTTGGTCTTAAAAAAAATACAAAAAGAGAATTAAAACATTACTTTGAGAGCTATAAAAAATTATTTCTTTATTGATAAATATTTTGATATACTCTTATAAAAATGATTCCTAAAACTATTTATCAATCTTGGTTTACCCAAAACTTTCATCCAAAAATAGAAAAAAATTTCAAAAAACACAGGAGTCTAAATCCAGATTATGAATTCGTTCTTTACAATGATGAGCAGGTAGAAGATTTTATATTAGCTAATTTTGATAATGATATAATAAGTGCTTTTAAATCTCTAAAGATTATGACAGCAAAAGTTGATTTTTGGAGATATCTCATTCTATATAAAAAAGGTGGGGTTTATTTAGATATAGATTCGCAAATTAATATTAAGTTAGATAGTTTTGTAAGAAAAGATGATGAAGCAATCATAACTGCAGAAACTAATGAAGGTTTATTTGTCCAATGGGCACTTTTCTTTTCCAAAAACCATCCTATTCTTGAAAAAACAATAAATAATGTAGTTGAAAATATTCAAAAAAGAAAGTTTCCAAATGATATTGTGAATACAACTGGTCCCGGGGTATTTACAAACTCACTAAAGCAAATTCACTTTGCGAATAGTAATGAAAAATTGGTCTGGGGAGAAATAAATAAAGAATATGATAAAACTTTTGAAATAATTAATAATAATTCAGTATCAAAATATAGAATTTTTGGAGTCGATTTTAATGGAAAGCTTTCTTTTAAACTTAAAAATACAAAACATCTTTATCAAAATAAAAATCATTGGAAAGTAGATGAGAAAAACATTGAGTTATACAACTGAAGAAACTCCTAGTTCTAATATAATAATTAACACTTCAACATTCTCAACTCCTGACAACCCTTCTCCAGGTTTTTTAAATGATTTAGTTGAATCGTTAAATAAAGTTGATGAGAACTTAAATTACACTATTCTTACACCAAATTATAAAAACGGTAGTGAAAAAATAAACTTCAAAAGCTTTGATATATATAGGTACAATTATTTTTATCCAAGAAATTATCAAAATCTTTCAAAAATAGGACTGCTTCCATCATTAAAAAATAATAAGCTCAATTTTTTTAAAGTAATGCTTTTAATTTTCTCTCAATTTATTGCTTTAAACAAATTGATTAATAAGTCAAAACCAATTTTAATAGTAAATCAATGGCTTTTCCCCCAAGCATTTTGTTGTTATTTGCTTTCAATATTTAAAAATATAAATTACTGCTTTACGAGTCATGGGTCTGAAGTAAAAATATTAAATAAAATTCCATTCCTAGGTAAGTTTTTAGTAAAAAAAATAGTAAAAAATTCATATAAATTTACCTCTGTTAGCAATTTGAACTTGGAACAGATTAAAAATAGTACTAGTTTCGATAAAGAAAAATTTAAAATTATACCCATGAGTATTTCGGAAGAATCTTTTGAAGTCAATAATTCAATAGAAAAACAAAGCGAGGTGCTGAACTTATTATTCATTGGAAGATTAACTGAATACAAAGGGTTAAATGTATTAATTAAGTCTCTATCAATTTTAAAAGAACAAAATATAAAATTTAAATTAAATATTCTTGGAAATGGAAGCTGTTTGGAAACTTATCAAAAACTTGTAAATAGACTTAATTTAAAAAACGAAATTTTCTTTGAGGGATTTAAAGATAAAAATATTAGAAATAACTATCTTTCGAATGCAGACTTGTTGATTGTTCCCTCTATAGAAACAAAGCTTGAAATTGAAGGAGGGCCGCTAACACTAATTGAAGGTATGGCTGCTAATTGTATATGCATAATCAGCGACAGTGTAGGGTTTTTAGAGCATTGCAGTGATAAAAATTCCATAATATTTAAAAGCGGAGATGCTTTTGAATTGGCAGAAAAAATTATTTTTTACAAAAATATGAATACAAATGAAATTAATAAAATGAAAAAGAATGGTTTTGAAACTAGTCAATTATTTAGGCCTCAAAAAATTGCAATTGAACATTATAATTTTTTAATCAAAGATCTAATTTAACCAAAAGCGTTAAAAGCTAGTTAGCAGGCTGCAAATTGATAAAATCTTTAAAACTCTGTTGTATAGATTCTTCAAAATTTCTGTTATTAAAATCTTTTGGTGTTGGAGGAGAATCTAAGGTAAACGAAGAATCTTTGTTAAGAATTGGATTAATTTTTTTTATAGGTGATAAATTGTACTCATTAAGTGATTCGAATATTGAAAATAAATTATGATTTTTATTAGACACTAACTTAAAACTATTTTTTTCAAATTTGTTTTCATTCAAGTATTCAATAACATCTAGGACATTAGTAAAGTTCAAATACACTTCTTTATTCTTAACAGGGTTAGGTTTGCCTTTTCTAACTGCTTCAAAAATAATAGGTATTATTTTATCTCTGTTGTCATTATGACCAAAAGTATTGTCTAAAAATACTTCGAATATTATTTCATTATCAAAAGATTCTTTTAAATACTTACTAAACATATTCTTTGAAGTAACATAACTGCTATTTTTATGTAGTTCGTTAAAGGAAAACATTGTATTGGTATATATAATTGAATCAATTAACTCTGTTGGAATATATTGAAATAACCTTTTACCAAAATTAAGATTTGATTCATATATTTCAGATTTATAATTTTCGTCGAGAGAATAAAGCGTAGCAAAATGATAAATTCTAATTTTTTCTTTTCTATTTTGTATAGTTGTTTCAAGTGTGTCTAAATCTATAAAATTATTTTTATATTTTTCTAATATATTTCTGTGCTTAATAACAAACAGATTGGATAAATCATATTTGTAATTTTCAATAAAATTTAAACCTAAAAAGCCTGAACCTCCAGTAACAATATCAATCATAAATTACCATGGTGATGAAAAGTTTGATAATAATGGTAAGTTATCATCTTTTTCTGAAAGTTTCAAATTTCCTAAATTTTCAAGCTGTTCTGGAAAGCTCTTGATGCTTACTCCTGAATCATAACTTAGATCATATTGTTCGGACTGAACGTACAGAATAGTAGATTTTTCACTAAGACTAGTAAGTCCATGTGCAAAACCTTTTGGAATCAAAATAGACTCACCTTTTTTTTCACTAAGATGATAAGTACCTAATTTTCCATAGTTATTACTTGATTTTCTTAAATCCACAAAGAAATCTAAAATCTCACCCTCTATACAAGTTACCATTTTATCCATATCTTTAGGTGGAAGTTGAAAGTGAAGACCTCTGAAATAATTTTTTTTAGTAGTTGTAACTATAACCTCTTCAACAGTTTTAAAATTTTCATTTTCACTTAAATTAAAAAAAGGTTTTCTTAATAGACCTCTTTGATCAGAAATTTCAATATTTTCATATATTTTTATTTCATTAAACAATTCATGATTTTTAAAAGATTTCATAATGTAATAATAATTTAAAATTTTTTTTGTTTTAACATATTCATTTATTAATCAAGAATATATTAACTGATGTTAATATTAAAAGATATGCAAGTTATTCTTTTATCTGGTGGTAAAGGTACCCGGATGAGGGAGCTAACTGAAACAATTCCTAAACCTATGGTTCAAATTGGTGGCAAGCCTGTATTGAGTCACTTAATGAGTATTTTTAATAAATTTAAAGATTTTGAATTTATTATTGCGACAGGTTATAAAAGTGAAATTATTGAAAACTATTTTAAGGAAGAAATAAATGTTAAAACAGTTTTTACTGGCGAGGATACAAATACCGGAGGCAGAGTCAAGAAACTTGAAGGGATTATTGATGGTGATTTTATTGTCACATATGGTGATGGATTGGCAAATGTAAACATCGAAAATTTAATAAAATTTCACAACTCCCATAAGAAAAATGCAACAATAACAGTAACCAATCCTATTTCAAGATTTGGTCTTGTAGAATTTGATGAAAAAAATAAATTTGTCAAAAAATTTATTGAAAAACCAAAATTAGAAGGGTTTATAAATATCGGTTTTTTTGTTTTTAAAAAAGAAATATTTAATTATTTAAATGAGGATAGCACACTAGAAACAACCCCCCTAGTTGAACTTGTTAAAAAAAACCAACTTGTTGCGTACCATCATGATGGATACTTTGAGCCGATGGATACTTATAGAGAATACTTACAACTTAATGAATACTGGGACTCCGGTAACCCTCCATGGCTTAATTTTTAACTTAATAAGTTGTAATGAATTTTTGAAGTGAAAGACTTTCTTACTAACAAAATAAAAATTATAAATTTAATTATTTTTTTAAGTTTTATTTTTTACTATATATCTTCTGAGAGACAGTATTTTTATTTAATTAGGGACATAAGCTTGTTTTTAGCTTTTGTGATACTTGTTTTGTTTCTAGGAAAATACATCTTAAATGTTTATCTAAATATTTTATTATTTAAAAATATCAACATAAATCTGAATTTTAATGAGGCGTTTAAAATATTATATTTTAATAGAGTTGGGAATTCATTTGGATTTCTAAAAATTGGTTCAGGGTATAAGTTAAATTATTTGATAAATGTAAAAAAATCAAACCTAAAAGATTATTTAGGAATAACAACTCTGTATGGATTATTAGAATACATATTTAATTTCTTTATATTCTTTTTAACATACTCTATATTTGGTCTTGAAAAATACAAAATAGAATTATTTCTGTTTACCTCTTTTATATTATTATTAATTCTTTTTTACAAAAGGATTAATAATTTCCTATACAATTTTATCAATGAAAAGTTTGAAATTGATTTAAAGTTTAATTTTATAAATTTTCCTTCTCTAGTTTTGATAACTTTTTTAAATACTTTAATTAATATTATTATCATCTTATTAATTGTTATATCAGTTGGAATAGATAAGCCTATTGTTGATGTAATCTTTTATCAATTTTCAAGCTTATTAAGTTCAATAATTCAAATTACTCCTGGAAATATCGGATTTAGTGAAGTTTTTATTTACTTATTTAACAATATCCATTCTTTTACATTCAGTGAAATCTTACTAATATCAATCTTATTCCGAATATTCAACTTTATATTTTTGTCATTTATCGGGATTATTTATAAAAAATCTATTTTTTCATAATCTTTATTTTTTTAGATAAAAATTTAGATTGAATGTATTGAGACATTGTTAAATTAATAAAGAATACAAATATAAATATCAAAAAAATTATAAACCAATTTGACTGATCTCCTGCTTTAGCAAAGTACCTAATTAAGGAGAACCTAAAAATAGACCATAAAATAAGTCCGAACACAAAAAAATTAAATAAATCTAATACCGCTGAAATTTGTAAATATGAAATTTTTAATTTTAGTTTGAATTTAGTAAATATATTTTTAACTGAAAACACTAAGAGCTTTATTAAAAGTGTAAGGGCTTTAAGATTACTTTTGTGATTTTCATAAGAAATTGTATTATTGAATTGAATAAAAGATATATCCTCTGTCATTAGCTTCTGTAACATAAAATTATTTACATAAAATGGATATCCGTATCTATGAAATAATTTTGGTATTGTAAATTTATTTAAACTTCTTCTAGAAAATAAAAATAATCCATTCAACGGATCGTTGACTTTCCAGCTACCAGATGTAGTTTTTAATAAGAATGAAGCAAAAGAGTTGCCAAAATATCTTATTATAGGTATCTCTCCAATAATTCCACTATGCCAAAATCTATCACCTTTAACAAAATCAACATTTTCAGAATAAACTAAATCCAATAAAGTTGAAATGTCTTCATCTTGGAATTGGCCATCTCCGTCAATTTTTACCAAATACTCGGCTTTTGATTGTAAAAAATAATCTATCCCAATCTGCATCGATTTTCCTGGACCAAAATTTTTATCATTATTTATAAATGTTAAATTAGAATAATTTTTTTTTATAGCTATGAGTTTTAATAAAGTTTTATCAGTGCTTTTATCATTAACAACAATGATTTCATAAAATTTTTCTATATTGTTATTAATGATATCTTCAATGCTTTCTTCCTCGTTATAAGCTAATACGAGCAAACTTACAAGTTCATTTTTCATAATCTACATCATTGTATATTTGATTTAAAACTTTTTTTAATTTATCAATTGAAATAAAATATTTTTTAGAATCTTCTCTTTCAATATAGTAATAATTAACTCCGACCTCAGACGCTAAGGAAAAAAAAGCATTTTTTATATTATCCTTAGGATCTCTAACATCTAACATAAAAGTTTTGTTTTGCATGAATAATGCATTTGTTAAACCTGAGCCATGTAGGCCTGCAATTATTTTTGTCTTCTGCATAAGCTCTAACTTGCTTTCAGTCGAGTAATCTTCAAAATTAATGATCTCAAAACCCTCATTTTTTAAAAATACAGAAACCTCTTCAAAATTACTCAACTGCCTTCTTGCTTTATTTCTACTAACCCAGACTTTTTTATATGGTTCTTGAGTTTTATTTGTAAAATTTTTATTATTTATAAATTCATTTCTAAGAATACTGAGGTTCTCTTTATGAAAATTTCCAGAAGGAGCAGGATAATAAGGAACTAAAAGATTATTAACTTTATATAGGTTATCTTTTTTTGTAGGAAGGTAATCTATATTTAAATAAGTTAAAATTTCTTTTATCCAATCTATATTATATTTCTCTGGGAGAATGATTGGAATTTGCTTCATTTTAATTGAATTTGGTAATAGATAATATCTTCCAAGTGCGTCACACAAAAAATGAAAATACACAGCTGTTTTGTTATCAGTTATCCAAATTGCATTTTCAATTTCTTTTTTATTAACATTAATTTTAGATTTAAAAAAATTTCTCAAAATATCTTTTAGAATTTTTCTTACAGAGGGAAGGTAAAAGTACACATATTTAAAAAAAAAGCTTAAAGGAAATATTTTATACAAATAAGTATTTAGAACATAAACATTCTTAACTGTTAAAAAATGTGATTCCTGTATTTTTTTTTCAAACTCATGTGAAAATAATTCAATATCGCTTTCATTTAAATTTTTTGGTGGTTTTCTTACAGAAATATATGACTGCAGGATCTTTTTTTTCATATAGTTAATTTATCAAGATTTTCTTTATACCAATTTACAGTTTCATCAATACTTTCGTCTAACGAAAATCTAGATTTAAATCCCAACTCATTTTCTATTTTTGAAGAGTCTAAGTATTGATCTGGTATTTCTAATTCTGAATCTATTAGATATTTTGGCTCAACATATTCACCATTAATAACCCTGCAAAGTGATTTGTAAACTTCTAATACTGATAAATAATCTACGCCTGCAAAATTATAAGCTGTTGAAATATCTTCATTAGATAATAATTTATTTCCTACTAGATAATAAGCTTCTACTACGTCTTGAACGTATACCCAATCTCTTTTGAAAGAACCATCTGTCCTAAGTATCGGTTGTTCATTATTTAATAACCATTTAATTACTCCTGGAATTAACCTATCCCAATTTAGATCTCCTCCTCCATAAATATTCCCACACCTTAGAGTGCAGACGGTTAGACCATAACTAATTTTGTATGTATTAACCAACATGTCAGTTATGGATTTTGAAACTTCGTATGGAAATACACCATTTAGTCGAAAGTCTTCCTTGTATGGTAATGTTTCTGCAATTCCATATGCTTTATCTGAAGAAGCAACAACTATTGGTATGTCTAATTGCCTACAGAGTTCCAATAAATTCCAGGTACCTTTTATGTTCGAATTAAATGTAGTTATTGGATCATTAATCGCATCTCTTACTTGTGTTTGTGCAGCAAAATGATATACGATATCAAATTTTTCTTTATTAAGTAGTTTTTCTAATTTTTCGAAATTTTCAATATTTATATAGTGAGTTTCAAAATCGTTAATTATCTCTAAACTATCTAGTAAATAATTCTTAGTATTATCTAATGAAATTCCTGTGACTTCAAAATTTTCTTTTAACAGCTTCTTAACAAACCAGCTACCCACCAAACCGGAACTTCCTGTTATTAATGCTTTTTTTGTTTTATTACTGTCCAAATCTAACTTCTTCCCTTATAAATAGCAAAAATGCTATTAATAATATAATTTAATTTTTTATCAATATAAAAAAATTCCTTACTTAATAATAATTTAAACAAAATTTTTAGACTCTCTAATCTTGGTTTATTGGTCACAAAATGATACTTGCCCAAACCCAACTCCCTATAAATGTTAAAGTAATATTTAGAAAATTTTTTATATCCGCCTTGGATTGTCCACGGTTTCACATTTCCTGAATAATGTAATAAAACTGCTTCTTTGTCAAGAATTTCATAATTAACTGGTTCGTAAACTCTAAAATTTAAGATTTCTGGGATTTCTTCAAAATTTTGATCAAAATACTTATTTAATACATCTTGGTCCCAAAAATTTATTTTGTCAGAATATTTGTTTAATACTTTTAAAAATTTATCAACTGATGTCTTTTCTTTCCACTTTGAATAATCTATAAACATAACACCAGCATTAAAATATTCATTTCCATCTAATTGCATATTCTTAAATAGATCATGATCTGGCCCTAATTTTTTAGTTTCAATACAAGCTGATATAGTATTTTTAGACACTTTTAATTTTTTTAAATTAAGTTCAAAAATATCATCAATATTTTTAATTGCGACTACATCTGAATCTATATAAATTAAAGAATCTAAGTCGTGTGGTAAATAATTATTTATAAACAGTCTAAAATAAGTTGCTTTTGAAACATGTTTTCCTTCAGTATTCGGAAAAAAATAATTATTATCTTTAAATTTATATAACGTAATTGTTTGAATTTTATCTGATTCATTTAATTTTTCTTTAAAGTAATTAAATGAATCAGGCTCTTCATGAATTATGAAAATACTAAAAATAGCATTTTGGGAGTTGTTTAATATTGAGGTAATAGAAATAAAGGTTTGTATATTATAATTTTTATCGTGACAATATAAAAGTTTAAAATGTTTCATAGTTTTAACCTGTTATAAATCTTGTTTAAATAATAATTTATTAATTTAATCCTGCTTTTGGTTTTTAATTTCATATTAAATTTAATTTTTTTAATTAAAAATACAAGTCCTGCATCATTAATTTTTACATTTTCAAATGATTTAATTTGTATTGCTTTAAATTTTTTATCCCAATAATCAATATCTAATTCCATTTGATTTTTATGATTTTCAAACTTATTAATTGACTTTAAAAGACTTGACTCATTTATTTCTGAGTAGTCATTGACAAAATATATAGGAAGTTTGTTGTATGGCATTAGAGTATTGTGTTTTTTTGTTATAGGTGTTGAACTAAGATATAAAGCTTCCCATAACCTATGTGTATCAATACCATTTCCCCAAGGACAGAGAACGAAATAACTTTGTTTTATATTTTTTACATATTCTTCTAGGGCCACCGGGGAATCATCGATCTTGGCCCATTTTATTTGTTTGAAATACTTTAAAAGATGAGACCTTTCATCAGTATTAGTATTTGGATTAAAATTAACATATAGCAAATATTCCTTCTGAAATTCATCATTTATATAATTTGATATATTTACATTATTTAAATATTTTTTTTGGAAAGAACTAGCTAAACCTATAGGAATTGGAATTAAATTTTTTGCGTTAAATTCAACATTTATAGCAAACCATTTATCAATACATTCAGGCTTTTTTTCATAATACTTTTTATCAATCGATGTATCTGATTGATGAGTGATTAGTTTAAGATTCTCTAAATTTCTAACATTTTTTAAGAGCGAAAATAAATCAAATACTAAATCTGTATTACAAAAAATTGTGTCATTTTCTTTTATTTTCAGGTTTGTGTTTTTAATTAAAAAAAACTCATTTGATTCTGAAATAATTTCGAAATCACTTTGTAAATATTTTTCTATGTTTTCTTTCGATACACATGCAGAAAATATTACATTTGCTCGTTCCATATAGCTTTCAGCAGAAATAAATTTATGCATTATAGATTTCTTTATATATTCTATATTTTTCAAATGTTTTTTTAGAATCAAATAAAAGAAAGACAAAGAAACCAAAGACTACTGCATATAAATAATTAATATTAAATTTTTCATAAATATTAATAAGTATGTAGCAAGAAACAATTAAATATGAAACACTAAAATTTTTAAATAAATTCAATTTGTTATTGCTATAAAAATTAAAATAAAAATAAAGTAAATTACAAAATTCAAATAACAAATAAAATATTAAAAAATTCAATACTTCAAATTTTGTTGAAAATAAATACAAGCTTAAGTTAATAAAATAATTTAGAGTTATAAAAAGCAATAAATTATTTTCATTATCTGAAAATAATCTATCAAAATATTGAGGCAAGTATAGAGTAGAAATTGAAGAACAAAATACAGAAAATAGTATTATTCCATAAATTTCACTATCAAAATCTTTTAAAAATATATCTAAAATAAATTTATATTTAGATACAAAATATGAAATTAATAGTATTACTCCAATCAAAAGAGTATTAATTCTGGTAACTAAGCTAAACATAATATTATTGTCTTGTTTATTTTTAATATCTTGGGATATTATTGGAAAGAGTAGTGCTGAAAGAGATGAAAAAATAGGTCTTAAGTTATTTATTATTAGAATTCCTAAAGAATAATTTGCAATAGTTATATTGTCAGCAAAAATTGTATGTATAAAAAATAATGAATTCAGTAAAGTAACTAATTGTGTTTTAATAATAAATGCAGAAAATGTATATTTAAGATTCAATAAGTTTTTTGTTCTAATTTTTGAAAACAATATTTTCTTAAACACAGAATATAAATTTTTATCTAAATACAAAAATAATCTAATCAAAAATGTACTTCTTATTAAAAAATTACTCAGTAAGATCTGATAGATGCCGAATCCATTTGTTAACAATAAATAAAATACAGCAAATCTAAAAATTTTAAAAATCAGCAATTCGTTTAAATCAAATTTAACCGAATGCTTTATTGATAGAAAGTATTTTGAAATAATTTCAACTAGTGATTCTACTACTGAAGAAAATGAAATAATCATAAATAAAATAAAAAGATTGTCTGCATTGTATTTTCCAAAATAACCAAGTGCATCCATAATTAAAAGAACTACATACCACAAAGGAGTTATGACAATTACAGTTTTAAAAAACTTAAATAAATGATAGTTCATCTTACTTTGGCTCAAATTTGGAAAGTATTTCTCAATATATTGCACATATGTAAGCTGTCCAATCTGAGAAAAAATATATATTAGAGAATTTGCAACACCCCAAACAGCAAACTGAAATAAATCTAAATTTGAAGTAATTATAAGTATATTCGCTACGGTAAACCCTGTTCCAATAACGTATGAATTAAACCTAACGAATGCTGATGTTTTTAATTTCATTTTTTATTCAAATTATATTTTAAAGACTTTATTAGCCTACTTTAGTTTTATCCTAAACCGCTTCTTTTAGTAAGTTTATTAAAGATACTGGTATCTGTTTTAATATTTTCAATATTGTAAATAAAAGATCTTTCCGTCTTCCAAGGATATCTTTCTATTAAATTTTTATTTTTCTTGAAGAGCATCCCTGGTTCACCAAAGCATATTATTTCAAAATATTCACAAAGCAATTTTATTTGATAATTTTTTACAAGCCTCTTCATTCCGTATGGAACCGAAAAAGATACTGGATGAATTTGTAAACTTTTTAAGTATTTTAAATTTTCTTCAATCTCATAAAGTAGATCTTTTTTTGAAAGACTTCTTAATGCTCTATGAGTATGTGTGTGTGCACCTATTTCATGACCATTTTTTGCTAAGGTTTGTAATGAACCACTGTCAATTAGTTTATTTTTTTCATAAATTTTAGTATCTCTAAGAAACTTTTCATACAAAGGTAGAGGGGGTTTCTCTGACAAAAAAATAGAATTTACAAAAAAAGTGCCTTTTATATTAAATTCGCTAAAAAGTGAATCAACGGTTAACCAACTCTTAAAACCATCATCGAATGTGATTGAAATGTTTTTACTGTTTGTTGAAATTGAATTATTAAAATCTGAAATAGTCTGAAATTTATACCCAAGGTCTTGAAAATATATTATTATATTTTTCAATTGATTTATTTCATCTGTATAAATGTCATGAAAATATATAGAAATCTTGTTAGGTAAAGGTTTTGTAAAAATTGCTTTGTTTAAGATGCGTATGATTGATTGTAATTTAGATTTTATAATTACTCCTAAAGCTTGTTTCTTAAAAATACTTCAAGAAAGAATACTTTCCAAAGTCTGTTTGCATTGATTCTAGTTTTAATAATACTCATATTTTTTAAATGTTTAATTTGACTTTCATCTAAATAAACAGAGTCTCCAACAAATTCAAAGATAAAATTTAAATTACTATAAATCCAACTTTCTAGATTAAACACAAAACCTTGTTTTGGTCTGTTAAAAAATGGTTCCGAAAAATTATTTTTAAGACTATTTTTAAGAAATATTTTAGGATTTTTGTAGTTTGCTTTAAGATAATTTGAATTTAAAAAAAGTTCAATTAATCGATGGTCGACAAATGGTGATCTTACTTCTAGTGAATTTGCCATTGATGTCCTGTCCACTTTTAATAACATCTTTTCTGAAAGGAAAAAATTATATTCAGAAAACATCAACATATTGTACAATTCATAATCTCCGGTAAATTGTGTTCTGTAATCCTTACTTGGATTAATGTTTAAAAGCTTGGCAAATTTCTTATCTTCGTGATAAGAAGCAAGTGAATTTTGAGAGTTTTTGTGGTTTTTCAATATTTTATTTCCTGTTCCAAAACTACTTGGATAGAGATTAAATAATGGATTAACAAAGTTTGAGAACTTAGATCCTCTAGAATTTATAATTTGAGAGATTCTATTGTAACCTCCTAAAAGCTCGTCTCCACCATCACCTGATATTGCAACTTTATAATGTTCAGAAATTAATTTACTTAATAAATATGAAGGAACAGTAGATGGATCACTATATGGTTCGTCAAAAATACGTATAGAGTCTAATACAGTTGAATTAGAAATATTTGATGAGACTATAACTTTCTTATGGTTAGTTTTGTATTTTTTTGATACTTCATCACTCCAATATTCTTCATTATATTTTTTTTCATCTGTGATCATTGAAAAAGAATTTATTTGTTCTCCAATATTACTTATCTGATTAACTATTGATGTGGAGTCAAGACCACCAGATAGAAATGTGCCTACAGGTACATCAGCTTCTAGTCTTTCAGAAACTGAATTACTAAATACTGATAGAAAATCATCATAGCTTATTTTTTTGTCTCCATTAAATTCCTCAATCTTCCAAAATCTTTCATCTGACTTAATATTGAATGTATCTAAATCAATTTCCATTATTTGACTTGGCTTAAGCTTATATATATCTTTGTAAATTGTTTCTGGAGAAGGAACTACGTCAAGAGAAAGATAATTGTAAATACTTTGTTCATTTATTTCTTTGTGTAAACAACTCTGAAGAGCCCTTAAATTAGTTCCAAAATAAATTTGTTTTGTATCTCTAAAGTAAAACATCGGCTTTTGGCCAAGTCTGTCCCTAACTAATAGAAGGCTATTTAATTTTTGATTTAGAAAAGAAATAGAGAATTGACCATTTAATTTTTTTATGTAATTGTCACCGTTGTTTATTAACCCATTAAGGATCACTTCTGTGTCGGAATGGCTTGTTTTAAAGTGTACTGACTTGCTTTCTAGTTCTTTTCTAAGATCTCTATGATTGTAAATTTCGCCATTAAACATTAATACGTGTTCTAGATTGGTTGACACCATTGGCTGCATTGCTTTTTCATCTAAGTCAATAATTGATAATCTATTAAAAATAAATGCATAATTTAATCCATTTTTTAACTTGCCTTTAATTAACTTTGTTGAATCAGGTCCTCTACAAATTTGAAGATTATTTGCATTAATTAATTTATCCTGATCAATATTTTCCTTTGAAATGACACCTAAAAATCCACACATATAATAAATCTAGTCTGTGTTTAAAAGTTAGTGATTGTTTTTTAAACCTAATAAATAGTCTGCATTATTAAATCTACGACCATGCCATCCAAAATGATTATTTAAATTTAAAGAACCTTTTTTAAGTTCTTTTTTTAACCTAACCCCCCCTAATGGTACTTCTAAAGAAAAATCATATGCAATATCGAAGGGCGCAAATTTAATATTAAAATTCTGGGATTCTTCATATTTAATAAGACATAAAAATACATCTTCTGGAATTTGGTTTGTTGATTTGAATTGTTTTGAATATTTAAGAAATTTTTTGCTCCTTAAACTGAAACCTCCGTTTCCGACTCTATTAATTTTTGAGTATTTGTAAGCATTAAGATATTCATCATTTTTCCATCGCTTTCTCCAGGAATAATTATTGGGCCAAGGAGCACCAATGTAATCGTAATCTAGAAACTCATCCCTCCACTTTCCTGGATTCAATACGTAACCATCATCTTGAATAATTAATACATGCGAAGAATCTATAAAATCGTCAATTCTTAATAAAAAATTACTGTACTCATGTATTGATTTAAATTTTTCAATTTTTATCACTTGATGTTTATTTGAATGTAGATCTTCATTTGTAAACAAATATGAGTTATTAAATTCAATATTTCTTGTGGAGTAATCTAAAGCTTTTAGAGATTCTAATGGATTTAGACAATTTATAGATACAATATCAATTGGAATTTTCAATATATAAAAATAATAGTAGGTGTAACAAAAATCACAAAGTTGGTATTCTACATAAAAGATGACTAAAACTTTTGATCTAACATATATCTTTGGCGCAGGAAGAATTGAAAGGCTAAAATCAGATAATTTAAAAGCAAAAGAATTTTTTTATGGATATGATTATTTGGCTTCAAAATATGAAGCTACAGTCATTGAAATGAACTTTCCTAATTCTAAAAAGAATTTTCTTTATTTTGTAGATAAAGTTCTTAGAAAGTTAACAAATCTTCCAATTTACTATAAAGACATTTTAAGCTATAAAAACTTAATAAAACTATCTAGGTCAAAAAAAATAGTTTTTACATCAGAACTGTTGCTTTTGTCTTTACTACCGATAGTGTTGCTTTTGAAAAGCTTTAAAAAAATAGATATATACGTAATAGTTATGGGTCTCTTTGGCAGAAAAGAAAGTAATAGAATTATAAGTTTATTTCAAAAATTCTATATAAAAATTTTTCTTCTTATATCAAAAAAAGTTTTCTTTTTAGGGAAAGGTGAAATCATAGAAGCTGAAAAAAAGTGGAAAACATTTAGAAAAAAATTTGTTTTTTTACCATTTTCAGTTGATTTCAAATTTTGGAATAATGAAGAATATTTACAAGAAGTAAGAGATAAAATTTTGTTTATTGGGAATGATGGTAAAAGAGATTTTGATCTTATTTTACAAATAGCTGAACAATTGCCGGAATTTGAATTTGTTTTTATAACTTCACAAATAAATAAAACTGATCTAAAGTCTTCGAATATTAATTTGATAAAAGGAAAGTGGAACGAAAATTATTTATCAGAAGAAGAAATAAAAAAACACTATACAAGCTCGGCGATGACGCTAATACCATTAAAAAATTCGTACCAACCGTCAGGACAAAGTGTGTGCTTGCAGTCAATGGCATGTGGAACTCCTGTAATAATATCTAAGACAAAAGGATTTTGGGATATTGAAAATTTTGAAGATAATACTAACATTATTTTCATAGATGACAATGCTATAAATACATGGACAAAAAAAATCAAAGAAACTTATAATGATAAAAATCTTCTTGATAAATTATCAAAAAATGGAAATGCTTTGATTGAAAAAAAATATAACTTAAATATATTCAATAAATTGCTTGAAGAAAACTTGGGTATTCTGGAAAATAAATGAATAATAAAATTTTAATTTTTGGAAGTAATGGATTAGTTGGTAGCGCCACAGTGGCTCTTTTAAAAAAATCAGACTACTTTGTGGTCGCATCAAATAGATTGGATACAAATCTTTTTAATATAGAAGAAGTTAACAAAAAGATTCATACTGAAAGTCCAGATATAATAATAAATGCTGCAGCAAAAGTTGGAGGGATAGTAGCAAACAATACATACCGATCCCAATTTTTAATTGATAATCTAAAAATAAACATGAATATTTTGGAATCATGTATCCCACATCCAAATATTAAAATCATAAATTTAGGTAGTAGTTGTATTTATCCATTAAATGCAAAAAATCCTATAAGTGAGGATTCGTTTATGGATGGTAAGCTAGAAAAGACCAATTCACCCTATGCTATGGCAAAATTATCAGCTATTGAGTTAGGGCGAGCACTGAACGTACAGTATGGACACAAAGTAACTAATTTGATGCCAACTAACCTATATGGCCCAAATGATAATTTTCATAAGGAAGACAGCCATGTTATTCCAGGTTTAATTGCTAGAATGCATGAAGCTAAATTAAAAAAACTGCCTCACTTCAATATTTGGGGGTCTGGTAATCCAAAAAGGGAATTTCTGTTTGTAGACGATTTATCAAATTCTATAAAGTTCATAATTGAGAATAATATTGATGAAGATCTTATGAACATAGGTAGTGGTGAAGAGATAAGTATTAACAAACTGGCAAAGAAGATAAAATCTATCATCAAATATGAAGGTGAGCTTCAATTTGACTCAACTAAACCTGATGGAAATCCAAGAAAGTTATTAAATTCTGCAAAAATTTTTGATTACGGTTGGAAACCTCTAGTTGATCTAGAAAGTGGTTTAAAAAGAACTTATAATTGGTATTTAAAAAACTATTAAACGACGGGATGTTCCCAAGTTGGCCTAATCAGATTGTTGTCAAAAAGCGTCTTTTCTTGCTCAGCTAAATTAATATCATGATCGACCATCATTTTAACTAGTGAGGTAAAGTCTGTTTCTGGTTTCCAGTTTAATTCTTTCCTTGCTTTTGACGAGTCGCCAAGTAAGTAGTGTACTTCGTTTGGTCTTTTGTACCTTTCTGATGTTTCAACAAAATCTTCCCAATTTAAATCAACACAGTTAAACGCTTCTTTCAAAAAATCTGATACCTTATAAGCTTCTCCTGTGGCTAAGACCCAGTCTTCAGCACTAGCGTGTTGCATCATTTTCCACATACCAAGAACATAATCGCCTGCAAAACCCCAATCACGCTTAGCATCTAGATTTCCTAGTGTAAGTTTTGACTGAAGGCCAAGTTTTATCCTTCCCACGGCTCTTGAAATTTTTCTTGTAACAAAAGTTTCTCCTCTATAGGGAGATTCGTGGTTAAATAAAATTCCGTTAACACAAAACATATCATATGATTCTCTATATATTGTTGAAAGATTATGAGCAAACAATTTTCCTGCAGCATATGGACTTTTTGGTTCAAAAGGTGATTCTTCATTCAAGGGTTCTTCGCTACTTCCTCCATACATTTCTGAAGATGAAGCTTGATAGAATTTTACGTCTTTATCAAGTTTTCTTAGTGGCTCAAGTATCGAAAGTGGTCCTACTGTACTAGTTTGAGATGAAAATACTGGGGTTTTAAATGAAACAGCAACATGTGATTGAGCGGCTAAATTATATACTTCATCAGGTTTAATCTGATTAATTAAAGTGCTTAAAGATGCAGAGTCAATCAAGTCTGAATAATGTAAGAGTAATTGTTTTTCTGGTGAATATTTTGCTATAAGGTCATCTATTCTACTTGTGTTAATGCTTGACGATCTTCTAATTGTTCCATGGACTTCATAATTGCTCTCAAGCAAAAATTTTGAAAGATAGTAACCATCTTGTCCAGTAATTCCAGTAATTAATGCTTTTTTCATACCATCAATATAGTAATTAGATTATGATTTTTTGTTAATTATTATTTATCTACATCCATTTTTGAAATCATAGCTAAAAGACTGTAATAAATTAAGGGAAACCTTACACTTTCCATAGATGCATCAAAGAAAGAAGTCATTAATACCGGCAATATAAACAGAAGGATTTCAAAGTTCTTATCCCGTTGGTAAAAATATATTATTATAGATAAGTGAAACATACACACGAGTATGAACTGTATTAAACCACCTCTTCCTAGAGCATAAATCAAAAAGTTATGTGGATTTTGATTTGTACCATCAGTTCCAGATCTTTCAGAAAATTTCATAGCAGGTAAGATGTCGTTATATCCAAAACCTTTGTAAAAAATATCCGATCTAAAATTAGTTTGCTGCCTAATGACAGTTCCTTTAGAATCCGTAGAGTAATTAGCATCCCAGAATAAATCTCGTACAACATCTTGCCAGATTTGTAGCCTCCAGTCAGCCATTTGCTCTTGAGAGTAAATTCTTCCCTCTAAAATATAAAAGGAAGCAAAAATCTGTGAAGTATTTTTTTCATCAACTAATTTTGAAAGGTTTTGAACTACATCTTCAGTATTTGTTATAGAGACGTTCTCAAAACCATCTTGACCCATTTTTGTAAAATTAAAGTTTCCATATATATGGAAAGATGAAGCTAAAAACATTAAGGAAGCAATTAAAAAAATAATAACGGAACGACCTTTGTTGTTATTTATAAACTTTAAGTAAAAAATCAGATTAAATAAAACAAATAAAACTGCAGGGAAAAATGCTCCTTTACTTTTAAATAAAAGATAAGGTAAGTAAACTGCGCTCGAAAAAATAAAATAACTAAAATCTGTTTTTGTAATTTTATATACTTTTCTGACTATAAAATTTGTAGCAATAAAAACTAGCAAGAGATCTGAAGCTTTGACAAAGTCAAACTTGTCAGAGTAATTTACAAAAATTGTTATTAAAAAATCTGGAAATTTTATTGTACTCAAAATATATAAAGCGGGCAAAAAATATGGGATCAATCGAAAAAACTGAATATCATATTTTGAACTACTCAAGAAAATATTTGATATTAATAAAAAAGCAAAAGTCCAAACATATGAACTACTCCTAAAGGTGTATGGGTCAAAAAAACTTCCATTAGTGAGAGGAACGATTAGAAAAAAACTTACAATAATTAATTTATGAATATAAAAATTAGTTATTCCGGAATTATTTTTAAGATATTTAATTGGAATAAATAAAAAAACTATTGAAACTATTAAACATAGTGCAATCAATAATTCTCCAATTCTAAATCCAAAAATATATAATCCTGTAAAAGATCTACCAAAGAGAATTGTCAGTGACAAAAATATTAAATAAATAAATTTAATATTTTTCAAGATAAAGATATTGTTTTTTAATTTCATTATTTTAAAAAAGTACTTTTAATTTTAAGCTTAATCCTTTTACCCTGCTTAAATAATATTTTTAAATAATATGTACTTGATATTGTTTTTTTAATATTGTATTTAATAAAAAAAAGTATTTTGTTGGTTTTGTGAGATTCTAATTTGTTATATCTATCTTTAGATATATGTGTTTTGTTTTTGTAAATTTTTTCAAATTCGAATAAATATTCTTCACACATTTTGTCTGAAGAATATGGATAATTAATCATTTCTTTTTGTATTTTAAAATAATTTTTTATAATTTCATTTAGCTTCTCTTCAAAATTGTATTCATTAAATCCAATTCCAAAACCTTTGCAAAACTCGGGAATTCCACCACTATTCAAATATAATATTGGCAAACCACATTGTGCAGCCTCTATATGGTGATTTCCAGAAGGTTCATTTTTTGAAGCTGTTAGATAAATATGATTTGAACTTAACTCATTTGCTAGCATATTGCCAGCAAGAGGTTCGAGATAGCTTGTATTTTCGAATTCAAAATTTTCAGGTAAATTACCTATATATTTAAATTCAATTAAATTATTATATGGTTGAGTCTTAATCATGTCGTCTAGTTTTTTATAAATTTCAAAACCTTTATTAGGGTTATTGCCCCAATGATGTGTGACAATCTTAATTTTTGAACTACCATCCCACAATTTATATCCTTCAGAATTAAATACATTTTTATCTGCACCTGTCATAATTACCCTATTATTTGTATTTATTAATCCTTGATTTAAATAGATTTGTTTTAACCAATCACTTACAAATATATTTAAATCTGAACAAACATTAGCTTTAATCATAAAGTTATTTACTCCTGTTGTGTTTTTTCTTTCATCACATTCGTTGAACCTGTGAACAACTACTGCATTGGTGTTTACATATTTTAAATAATGAATAACATCCAAATAGCTATAAGAAGTTGTAATTGAATCTTTCCTAGGGTCAATTAGAAGAATTATATCAATATCAGAATCAAAAAGATTATGCACAACTTTAATATTTTTATTTTCTAAAAAATTAGAGAGATTCTTAACAAATAGATTTCCACCCCCCCAAGGACCCTCTATAATTTTTGAACTAATGCTTATTTTCATAAATTTCCTCAAACAAACTAATAAAACTGTCGAAACCTAAAGGTGTAATAAATTTTTGTATATTTGAAAATGCATAATCAACATTTGGGACTGCTCTTAGAAATTCTTGTTGACCATAGATTGAATCTGTATATAAAACTTCACTTGCAATACCTACATCAGTAGAAACTATTGGCGTTTTAGTAATAGCACATTCCATTATTGCAGCTGGACCACCCTCAATCCTAGACGAGACAACATACAAGTCCAAGCAATTATAAAGTTGATTTAATTTTTTGTAATCAACCATACCAAGATAATGAAACTTAATTTTTAATTTATTAAGTTCACTAATAATAAAATCCCTTCTTTGGCCTGTTAAAACAACTTCTAAGTTTTTATGTTTATTTGAAAGCTGTTTGATTACATCAATAAATATATCTGGTCCTTTTTCAAGTTTTGGAAGTTTTTTTCTACCCTTTTCAGTGTCTCTTTGAAATGAGCCTACTAAATAGACCGATGAATCAAAACTATTAATCTTTCTCAATTGTTCTTTATTGGAAATTTCAAACCATTTCTTGTTATCAATCCAAAATGGCAAATAAAATATTTTTTTATCAGTAACTTTTTTTAGTTCTTTAATTGTTTTTTTTGAAATTACATGATAAAAATCAACAAAATTATCTAACCTTTTAAAATCATCCAAGTTGAATTTACCAGGATCAATATGGTGAATAGTGCATACAACTTTTTTACTTTTTAATTTTTTTTTGTTTAATGTCTTCCATGTCCAAGGTGATATTATCCATACTAAATCGCTTTGTTCAATCTTTGTGGTTGAAATGTCTGGATTATATTCGTACCACTCTTCAGTCAATCTGTCTACAATCCAGTTTTCCTTTGGAGAATTTAAAAATATTTTCATAATTTAGATTTTGGTATTTGATTATTTTTAACACATTTTGCGTAATATTGTTGTTCTTCTTTGTTTATAGTTGAAATATTATTTTTTTGATTAAGAATGTATAGAGGTTCTTTTAAAATAAAAGGTAAATAATTATTTTTTATTAAACTATCCATCAACTTGTAGTCTTGGGCATAGTAAAAATTTTCATCATATTTATTTAATTCTTCAAACACTGTTTTTCTTATCATTAAAGAACCGTGAATAAATGGATTTTTGAATCTCATACTTAGCCAAAAGGGCAAAAAGTAAGATAGCGATGGAGTGATTAAGGTAGAATTTCTTGTAATTGCCCGTGTGTTACAGGAGTCTATATCTTTATTTGAAAATACTTTAATTTGTCTTTCAAATCTAGTTACTAAACTAATATCGTCAGCATCTTGTCTGGCTATATATTCACCTGAAGCAAAAGATGAAACAAAATTGAGGGATTTAGTGAGTCCTATATTTGAATCATTTTGATAAATTTTAATCCTATTGTCTTTACTCTCAAAACTTTTTAATAGAGAATAAGTACTATCTGTAGATGCATCATCAACTATTAGAAACTCGAAGTTTGAATGGGTCTGCTGTAATATGCTGTTGATACAGCTTAAAATAGTATTCTCTGAATTGAATACAGACATAATTACTGAAACTTTATCTTTTTGAATTTTCATAAAAATATATCTTTAAATTTATTTAAAATTCTATCGTAACCAAGATAATCACTTATAAAATTTTGATTTACCAATCCAATTTTTATCACATTTTCTAAATCTTCTAAAGAATTTAATTTGTTCACTAAATCATTGTTATTCTTTTGTTGATATGATAACTCATAATTAATCGGAAAAAATTCTTCAATGCCACCGGATTTTGGGAAAATAGATGGTACACCTAAATGAGATGCTTCACACAACAAAGTTGGCTGACCTTCGAATAATAAAGTAGCCGTTATGACTGCACTTGATTTTGAAATAATGCTTAAAACTTCTTTATTACTTTTTTCTCCTAAAAATTGTATATTTTTAATAGATTTATTTTTTTGAATTAATTCATCAAGCAAAGGTCCTACTCCAATAATTTTAAGATTCCAGCTTTCCAGTTTACTTTTTTGAAATGAAGTAATTAATTCATTAATGCCTTTTTCTTTTGAAATCCTACCTGCATAAACTAAATTAAAATTATTATCAGAGTTCTTTAATTCTCCTAAATCTAAATAATTTGGAATTATTATAATTCTATTCTTATCAATTCCTAATTTTTCAAGATACTGTTTGTGGAATTTCGTAAGAACAATTAATTGGATGTTGGAATTTTTTATTATTTTGTAATACATTCTTCCATATCTGTTTACTAAAAAAGATTTAGTATATGAATCTGTAAAGTATTTATTAAATATACCTACATCGTTCTTGCTTAAGCCACAAGCATTACACCGTAAGTTGTTTTCTAAATGATTTTTTGATAAATATGATTTAGTGCAAAAATACCTAAAGTTGTGTAGTTTAATGAATATCCTCAAATTTTTTTTTGATAATATTTTGAATACACCAATTGATGCTTTAAACCATGTATTATGAATATATACAACATCAGGTTTAAAGTCGTTTATCTTGTTTTCAAGTTTTTTCATACTTGAAAAATTTTTATTAAAAATAAAATAAATTAATTGTGAAAAGTAATTAGAAACATTATTTGAAAAAAATAAAGTTTCAATCTCAAAGTGCTTTCGCAAAATAGATATTTCATTTTCAACTGCAATATCTTCACCACCTAAATTTTGATAAGTGTTGTGTAGAACTAATACTTTTGTCATATATATTTAAATTATATTCATCTAGTAGTTTGTTGTTGAATTAATTAATATTGATTTTGTGAGAATACTTTATATGTTTACTTATGGATATTCATTAAAAGAATGGGCTGACTCAGGATTTATTGAAAAAGAATTAAAGTACTTTAAAAAATTTCATGAAAAATATGATGCTAGTTTTGTCCTTGTAACCTACGGGGGTAATGAAGATCTATCGTTAATAGACAAATCACAGTACCCTTACTTAGAAATTTTACCAATTTATACAATAACTAAAAAATTTAAGTACAAAATTATAAATTTTATCTTTTCATTTTTTATTCCAATTAAGTTGAAGAGTTTTGTTTCTAATATTGATTTAATTAAACAGAATCAACTCTTAGGCTCTTGGGTAAGCATCTTTACTAAATACATACTTTCCAAACCTTTGTATATTAGAACAGGTTATGACATGTACTTGTTCAGCAAAAAAGAAAACAAATCAAATTTAAAAAAACTACTATATTTCTTATTAACTAAGTTTTCTATTTCCTTATCAGATGCCTATTCTGTAACCTCGTATTCAGATTTAAAATTCTTACAAACTGAATTTAAACTTAATGATGACCACTTGTACAAAATAAGCAACTGGATAGAAGATAACAAAAAATTAGAATTTAATAATAGGCTTGAAAAAAATATTCTGTGTATTGGAAGACTAGAATATCAAAAAAATTTTGAATACATAATTAGAGAATTTGCAAATTCTGAATTTACTATAGATTTAGTTGGCAGCGGTTCTCAGAGGAACTATCTTGAAAAATTAGCAAGAAATCTTAATACAAGTGTTAATTTTTTAGGCCAGAAAACATACAGTGAGCTACTTGATCTATACAATAAATATAGATACTATATTGCCTCATCACTGTTTGAAGGTAATCCAAAAACAACTCTTGAGGCAATGGCTAGTGGAAATTTAGTATTGGTTTCAGATATTGAAAATAATAGAGAAATAATTCCAGATGGGGGTGGAATATTTTTTAATTTTGAAGAAAGCGTTTTGAATATTTTACTTACCAATTTAGAAGATATAAAAAATATAAAAACAATAGTAGAAAAAGGTTATTCACAAACAATTAAATTTAACTCACTAGAAAAAATTGTCTCAGAGGAAATGTCCCTAATTAATATTCTTCTAAAGTAATCTCTCTATTGCCTTCATCATCTACAATTTTAATTTTTATATGATTGTCTACATTTAGAAGATCATTCGGGTTATGAGTGGAATTTATAATAGTTAAATCTTCTTTTTCAAGAATTTTGTATATGAATTGTTTTGATTTTGCATCGAGATTTGATGTTGACTCATCAAGAACTAAAATATCCACATCTCTGAGCAAAGCTCTCATAAAAGAGACCTTTTGCATTTGGCCCATTGATAATGTTTTGTTTGAAATTTTCTGATCTAAATTATATATTGAGTCTTTTTCAAATAGTTCGAATTTCGTTAAGTAATTTATAATTTTATCATCTGAAACTTCATCTTCGTTACCATACAATAAATTTTCCTTCAATGTGGAATTTAATATCATAGGTGTTGCACTTACATAGCCAAATTTTTTAGAATAGACATTTACATTTCCACTTAAAGGGTAAAAAACACCTGACATAAGACCAATCAAGGTACTCTTTCCCGAGCCATTTACGCCTGTTATTATAGTGTGCTTATTTCGTGGAATTTTTAAATTAATATTTTTAAACATTAACTTCTCAGAACCTAAATATTTAAAATTCACATTATTAAACTCCAAAGCAATGTTTTCGTCTATATTAGATTCATAAGAAAAATTATTTGAATTTATATCTTCCTTATTTTTTTCTATAAAATATAATTTTTCTAAATAAACATGAAATGTAGATACTTGATGTACATTTTTATTAAATAAACCAAGGGATTGAAAAAGTCTTATTAGTATTCCAATAAAATCAAAGGTAATAAACTTACCAAAATTAAAAAATACTAAAAGGATTGATAAACCAAAAAGCGTAAAAAAGTTTGGAAGTAATGTATTAATAGTCCCAAATTTAATATCGCTTAAACGTGATGAGAAATAAATATCTATATTCTTGTGAAATTTAATGATTTCATTTTTGATTTGGTTAACAATTTTTATTAAAAAAAGATTATCGAGTACTTTTTCTAAGTCAGCGCTAATACTGTTCCCTGATTCATATGCAATATGTGCATACTTTCTGCCAAGTTTTGTTAAATAAAAAGTTGGTATGAAAAGAAGTAAAGACCCAATCAAGAAAATAATAATGATTTGAAAGTTTGAAAAAAGAAGATAAGTTGAAAATATTAAAATCTGAATAAAGCTCCCAAATAATGAAGAGAGTGTGGAATAGAATGATCCAACTTGTGCACTAAGAGTGTTTACATAGTAATAAGCATCTGCCACAGAAACGTTTCCCCTGTTGAACACTTCGGTCAAAAGATGAATCCTGAGATTTTCCTCAATTCTAAATTGTAATTTTGTTATAGAGATTCTCTCGAAATATATTAAGAAAAATCGAAATAAAATAAAGAAGGGCAAAAAATATGTATTTTCAAGAAAATAACTGATTAAAAAATTATCATATTCTATTTTTTGATCAAAAAAAGATGCAAAACTCAAAATTATTAATATATCGGATAAAACTAATAAATTACCAATTATTCCTAATAAAATAATTGATTTTTTCTTATTAGTTGTTTTTGTGTATTTTGATACTTCTACAAGATCATTTAATAATTGTTTTATATTTTTATACATGTTCTAATGCCTAATAGAATTTTAGACCTCAATAGTGACAAAGTAGTTTATTTTTTATGTTTACATTTTTTAAACTCATAAGAAACTTATCATAAATATGGAACGTAATAATTGTTTAATCAAATTACAATTGATTTAGAGATTTTAAATCTTTAAAAAGATAGGTTAAAAATTAAAATAAATTTTTTAAATATTTAATATGACAAATACAAACGTGGCTAACTTTTTTTGGGTTGGCAATATATCTATTTATGAAAAACTTTCTATTAAATCATTTATAGATAATGGTTTTAATGTAAATTTATGGACGTACCAAGATAGCCTTAAAAACAAAAGAGACTTAGTAGGTATGGATATCAATATTTGTGATGCATCGAATATTTTAGAAAAAGATTTAATGCATAAATTTTCCCAAGGAAAGCAAAAATCAAATCCTGCGTCTTTTGCTAATTTATTTCGCCTTGAGCTACTCAAAAAAGAGGGTGGTTGGTGGTTTGATCTAGATTGTATTTGTTTAAAAGATGTTTCAGAATTTGAAAACCTTGCTTCAACTAAGGAATACATTATCGGTTGTGAATATGAAAATTATGTTGGAAATTCCGTGTTGTATTTTCGGGACAATAAACTACTTGAAGACTTAATTAAAGAAGTTTATAAAGAAATCGATAAGAATAATTTTAATTTTTATTGGGGACAAATTGGTCCAGACTTGATTTCAAATTTTCTTTTGAAAAAAAATTTGATTAACGAAGCCGTGGATCAAAAATACTTCTATGATATTTCAGCAAAAGAATTTGATATGCTTTTAAAAGTTAGAGGTGAATTTAGAGAAGTACAAGCATATTTTGATAATGATGCTCTTGTATGTCACTTATGGAATGAAATGTTTAAAAAACATATTTACAATAAAAATTATTTACCTCCAAAAAACTCTCTTTTGGACAAATTTTTTGAAAGACACATGGCAAATCAACTAGAAGATAAAAAAAGATATTCCAGAATGATAATGCTGAGATTTTTACCTTTATTTAGTAAATTTTACAAAATTATTTATAGGTTAAAAATTTTAATCAAAAATAATAAAAATTCTTAATAAGTTAAATATAAGAACCTACCCCTATGCCTCTTCCAATGTCTTCAAAATATACAACTTCTATTTGTTTTATAAAAGATTCATTAACTAGCTCTTTCCATATCTTCGTTGGTGCTCTATTTCCAATAGTTCTCTTATCTTCATCAAATACAACATCATCCATTAAAATAATCGTTTTACTCGTAGCAAACTTTTTACAATTTTGTAAATCTGCTTTAGCGTACTCATAAGTATGATTGCCATCAATATAAATTAAATCATATTTTTCATTTTTATTTAGATACTCATAGCCTGAGAGGGCTTTTATTGAATCATCAAATATTACATTTACTCTATTACTGTATTTTTTTTCAAGAAACGCTTTACCAAATTTACAGTAATACCAATAGCCAAGATCAATACTTGTAATAGTTGATGATTTATTTGTTGTTAGAAAAACTTCAGAAGAGTGTCCTGCATTAAAACCTATTTCTAATATATTTTTAGAATCTTTTGAGTATTGAATTAATTTTTGTTTTTGTTGACTTGATTGGGTTGAGTAGCCTTCATAAATGTAGATTTTATTTTCCCTATAGTAATCATCCAATGATTTAAATTTATCTGCTACAAATCGGTCACTTGACAAGTGAATAAAACTATTAAAAGTTCTTACTGAGTTAAATTTATTTTTTGCGTACTTTGATGTTCTGTTGTAAAAATGCTTTACTTTTGTTCTAAATCTTATTTTTTTCATATTTTTATAACTACTTTAACATTTTATGAATTCTTGATTTTAAAAAGATGTTTATATTAAATTGTTCTGATAATTCAATAATTAAAATTAAAATACTCAAAAACAAAACTGTTATTGAAAAATAAGGATAGAGTGGGGTTGGTAAATCACTTGTTCGTCTAATTTCATTAATTGAAAACATTCTACATTCAACTTTATTGGAATGCTCTTTGCTAATTGAGCCATCATTAATGCATTTTTTATAATAATCCTGATTGACATCTTCCCTAAGAAACTTTTTATTAAGAATTTTTTTGGAAGAGGCAAATTCATTACAATCACTTTTTATATTTGATAAATTTGCATTTTCATGGACTACTCCAAATATGTAATTGTCGAAGATAAATATATTATTGATCTCACAAAGAGATGAGAATTCATTTCTAACTACGAGGCCTTCAGAAATTGCTTGATTAACTGCTTTGGGGTGCCCCCCAATAAAAAATATCAAAGATATAAAAAAACATATTATTAAAAATCTGAATTTTTTAAAACGTTCTAACAAAATACATGAAACAAAAACAAAACTAATTGCTAATAAAAAAGAAAAATAAAATGGTTTAAACGTATCTCCTTTGAAGGGATTGAAATTGTTTGAGGGGATGCCTAAAGAATTTATATAAAGTACAAATACACCAGACGCTAGTGGCAAAATTAAGTACTTTTTATGTTCTTTATTTTTTATAGAGTAAAAAATTAATAAAATGTAAAATGCAAAAGAAAAAATAATAGCAACATATTTTCTTACATAATCAAGTTGATACACTAATAAGGCCGAAAAGGGTCCATTGTATCTGATTTGCCTGTTCTTATTTATCAACTCTACTTCTCCATCTACAAACAAATCTTTTCTGCTTGAATTAAATAGCTGTGAACCAAAGTATTGATCAAAATAATCTCCAAATGTATCTAATAACAGAATGTTTAAAACAGAATTCGCATTTTTGTTGTAGTTTTCAATATTTGTTTTATCTATCCACAGTGGGTTACTGATCAAAGATTTGTAATCAAATTTAAATAAGATATCGAATGGTGCTTTATTATTATATTCTTCTTCATAAACTCTTTCATTAAAATAATTACTTGTAATAAAGTAATTTTCGACCTGAATCAATAAGATACAAAATAATATAATAAAAAAAAGTATTAAATATTCTTTCTGAAAAAGTTTTTTAAATATATCAAAATAGGAAATTAAAAAATAAAAAGCAACAATTCCAGCTATTGAAGCTTTTGAATTTATCATTATTAAAAAAAATGGTAAAGATTTATATAGGTTGGAAATTTCATATGTTTGTATATATTTTTCAAAATAAAAAATTGTCCACCCAATCATTCCAAATGCTAAAATTTCTGGCTTCATTAATGTTCTTGAAATTAGCATTTGTGGGAAAAAACAAAGTAAAGTCAAGCTCAACAAAATTACATTTTTTGAAAATTGTTTGTGTTCAAGAAATTTAAATAATCCACAAAGACCAATTATATAAAATATAAAGTTTACGTTTTGAACGCTAAATGAAATTACAATTTCAAGATTTGCATATGTTAAAATTTCGAATTTATTTTTAATTGACTGAGAAATTAAAAAATAATATAAAGAATTTTGTCCATAATCAATTTCAACATCTAAACCTAGAAAATAATTTATATAATCATAATATTTTGAAAAATCTGGATTTCGTGGTGATGTATAAAAAAAGTTAATCCAGTTTTGAGATAAGTAAATCCCAATCAATAAACATACCTGAGGTATCCTTTTTTTAAGTATTGTCATTATTGGATGAGTTAAATACAAAAAGGGAGTTAAAAAAATAAGCTAAAAGTTTAAACCCATCACTAAATCTTGAAATCTGAGTGGCTCCGTAGACTCTAGATTTATAATGAACAGGATACTCAACTATCTTATTTCCTGAATAAGCTGCGCTGAAAATTAAATCAAAATCACCAAATGGATCCTTGATAAATAACAGATCCTTCCATCTGTGCAAATTTAAAAGAAGTTCTTTTTTAAACACCTTCGTACCACATAGAGAGTCTGTAAGATTATTTGATATTACTAGTGAGATGATAAATTGAAAGAATATATTCCCTAAATTATTTAATTTTCTCATTGCTCCCTCTTGCATTTTGTAAACAAATCTTGTCCCATTAACAAAATCTGCATTTCCAGATTCTATAATTTCAAAAAAATCAAGCAAAGTTTCTGGGTCAACACTGATATCTGAATCCAATATAGCTATTAAATCATGACTGCTTATATTGAATGCTTCAAGAACTCCAGGGCCTTTGCCTTTAGATTCTTGTTGAATAACTTCAATATTGATAGATTTATTATCATTCTTTATTTTATTAGCAACTTGTAAAGTATCATCTTCTGATTCAGCAATTACAAATATAACTTCATACTGACTATCAAACTTTGGAATTCTATTAAATAAAGGTAACAGATTTAATTCTTCATTTTTTGCAGGAATAATTATTGATTTTGAATACCCTGTTGATTTTTCATAAGATTTACTTAAAAGTAAATAATTATTTATTCCAAAATTAAATTTAAAAAATAATAATTCAAATAGCAAATTTATAAAACTTCCAATACGCAACAACTTAAATGGGAAAATTTGCCTGTTATGGCTTTCAATTACATTAAACCCAGCTGATGCTGCTATTGATTTAATTTTTTTATTATGAATATACGATCTAGGAAGTGAAGTTTTTTTTAGTCTTAAAAACTCAAAAAAAAGCATAATAGAATTCCATTTGGGATTTATTGTTGTTATTAAAACTTTGCCACCTTTACTCAACTTGTGGTTTAAAGTTTTTAATAGGCCATATACATCATCTGTTAATTCAAGTATGTCTGTTACCACTATTAGATCATAATGACCATCTTTTAAATTAATAAACTCTTCTTTAAAGTTGTCTATACCTTCAGACATTAAAATATTTTCTTTATGTTTGGTTATGTTTATATAGTTGTTATTACTTTTGATAACATGTACCCAATTCTTATTTTCGCTAATGTACCTTGAAATTTCATTTTCATGTCTGATGTAATAAGTGTTTGATGAAATTTTCATTTTTTATATGTAGATTTAAGAATAGTCTATCGTAATAAAATAAAATAAAGAATTTCAAGATAATAAAAATTAATAGACGACCTTAATTTAAGACTAGAATGTAGACTTATCTAAAAAGTAAAATATATAAAATGCATAAAAGAACTGAAAAAATTTGCGGAAAGTCTGATATTATTCCAAACTTTGATGAAATAGGAAATAACCCTAATTTTGTTTTTTTAAATGATCCTAATTTTGAACCTATTAGTCTTTTCAATACAGAAGGTAATTCAGTGATGGTCAACTCTTGGCTTGAGTGTGCTAACTATGTTAATGGTGGATGGACTGACTATTATTCTGACTTTTTTAATGGTGAAAAATATTATTTTACTATTGTTTCAGTATCATTCTTGTTTTATTTTGTATCAAAAAAATTTAATTTTTTTAAATCTATATGAAGTACGTAGAGACAAATAATTTTAAAATAAAATTATTTTTTCTATTTGCAGTGATATTTTTCTCCTTCAAAATTTATAAAATTCCAGATATACCAGCCATAGAATTAAATCCAGAAAGTGTCAATTATTATCAAGAAAATCAATGTACTTTTACAATTTTTGATTTAATAGATAACGTAAATAAAGGATACAATTTTGAAATAAAAAGTGAACCTAGGGGGCCAATAGAGTGTTTTGGTTTAGTTTCATGGGTTGAGTATCAACCACCGAAATTAGTAGAAAATGGCTGGGATAAAAATGAACCAGACAAAATCTTGATATGGGTATCTAAGAACCTTCACCTCAATCTGTTTTTACAATCTTTATTTTGGCTAGTTTTAATTTCATTTATACCTAAATCAAATAATTTTAAATTTAAATTTAAACCTTATTATATTTTGCTCACAACCCTTCTTTTCTATTTCCATTTATTTGCTGAAAAAAATTATTACGAATATTTCTTTAGAGATTTAGATATTGAAATTTACAGTTATGAATTTAATGGAGATCTTTATATTCAAAATTTTTATTTATATGGATATCTTTTATCAATTTTTATAATATTGTATTTTTTTACAGAACTAATTTCATCAAGATTAAACAATCTTGTAAATTATTTGCCTTATATATTTCTATTATATGGAACATATAATGCTCTAAACCTAAGCTTTTATTTGATTATTTTTACATTTTTTGGAGTTGTTTATTTATTTACCAAAAAAATAAATTACAAATTTTTATTAATATATTTATTTTTTTGTTTTGTTTGGATTCTAAATTTTTCTGAAAACAATATTCTTTTTGATGTTGATAAGCTAAGAGGCTTTATAAATTCAAGTCAAACAATGCCCTCACTAATATATTGGATGTTTATATTTTATTTATTTACTTTGGGAATATATTTTGTTATCGATAATGGTTTAAAAAATTTTGATCTACAACTATTTCTAAGTAACTTGCTGACCTCAGGTTCTTTAATTTTTTTATTTGGCTTAATATCTGGATACAGTAAGTTATTTAACTTTTTTAGTGACTATTTTTTGGGTCTTAACAAATATCCTATGAGAACACTAGAAAGCATTGAAGGAAATACATGGAGAGGAATAGCCCCTAGTGCAGAAGGTATGGGTGAATTTTTCGCACTTACGCTACTTTGTGTTTTGATTTTATTTACAAGCAAAATAATTAAAATTAGTAAAGTTGAAATTATATTAATTTTAATTATTCTTATCGGCCTACTAAGAACAAACAACTTTGCAGCCTTATCTTCTTTTGTATTATTAGGCCTAACTTATTGGTTTTACATTAAATATAAAAATATTAAAATTATTTTTCTATCTTATTTTGCATTAATAACATTCTTTTCTTTCATATATATCAATAACTATCAACAATTTTCATATCAATATTTAAGTAGTGCAGTGATTTATGAAGGAGTTCAGGCTACTGAAATGTCTTATAATTTTATCGAAAACCAGTATGGACAAACAGATCAAAAACTTGGAAATTACCGTTTGATACTTGAATTACCAGAGGAAGAGACTAACCTTTCTACTTCTCTTCGAACAGTAATTAAAAATTATGATTTAAGTAATAGTAATAACAATATTCCAAGTTTAAATTCTCTGATCAATATGTCAGCATATTTTATTAATAGAGCAGAAAAATGGGGTATATTTCTAGCCAAATATGACCCAACATTAATTGAATTCATTTTTGGATACGGGCCCCAACAGTTTAGTGAGTACTACTTTGGACATGGTTCGAAATATAATTTTGGATTATTCTTACCCCATTCTTCTTTTTTAAATTATCTTATTTTCTTTGGTTTTTTAGGTTTAATACTAATTTTTATATTTGTCTTTAATTTTTTAATAAAATCAAAATATCTAATTTCAAAGTATCTCCTAATCTTTCTGCTTCTAAATTTTTTAAAGAGTGACGCTTTACTTTACTTACCGAATTTAGTTTTTCTAATTGTAGTTTTAAATTTAGAAAAACTAATCAGTAACAATATAGAAATTTCAAAACATTAAAACTTTTATTACTTAATTTAAAATTGATTTTTTAACTCAGAATATTTTTTCTTTATTCGTTTCAATTATCAATCATATAGAGCCCTGAAGTAAACAGCGTTTTAAAATAGAAACCTCATGGGAGAAAATTAAAGGGAAAGTGTGACAGATAACTTTGAAAATTATGAATATAAATTAAAACCAGAACTGATAAAATTACATCGTAAATTTTTTTATTTATTCTTTTCAGCTTATGAAAATATATTGAAGCTGAAAATACTGCCAAATGAAATACTTGTATAATGTAAGTTGCTTTAATTTGATCTCCACTTGAAGTGACATATGTTATAGAAAATGCAAAATAACCAATTATGCTAAATAAAATTGCTAATTTTAAATATCTTATAAACAAACTTGTGTTGTAAGTTTTGAAAGTTAAGATACAGAAAATAACGATTACAGCAGAAGTAAATAAAGAAAAAATATTAACCCTTGCAAAATAATCTCCAATTAATAATTGATTCCTTCCAACATCTAACCATTGGGAAGTAAATGTAAAGTACCCCCAGTAATCTCCCCATAGGTCAGAATAAAGAATAGAAAAAAATTGATTATCTAAATATGGTCTAATGGGTTTTGTAAAAAAATAATAAAGTTGTTCATAATTTGGAAAATAAAATGATAAATTTTGATTAAGTAATGAGAAACCTTTTGATGACATATTAAATGGAGTAAAGGTTCCATATTTCAAGTAAAGACCAAAATAGAACCATGAAGAAAGCAAGGCACCTATAAGTGAACTGAAAGTCCAAAAAATTAAATAATTTTTTTTGTTATTTGTGCGAAACAATAAATAGATTAAAGGAAGAAACAGTAAAAAACCCCACTGCCTACTCAAGGCAATGGACCCTATAGTAAGCCCAATTATAAAGTTCATTTTGATACTTACTTTAAAATTGCTAGCTTCCGCCTTGTATATATAAAGCAAAAATAAACTCAAAAAAAATAAAATATATGGTTCACCGCGAACCATAGAAATAGTTCTGTAATTTACTGCAAGTAAAGAAACCAAGATCAAATAGCTTGTATTCAAAATACTTTTAGAATTGTTAAAAAGTTTAAGTGTATAAAGATTTATCGATATAGTCGCCAAATACATAATAGATTGAAAAATTTGAACAACTTTTCCATAAATTGGACGACAATCATTCAAAAAATCATTAGATTCAATTATATTTCTACAAACAACTTGAGCAATTGAAGGAACCACGTACCCTAGTGGTGGGTTAAAAAATTCATATGTGTCACTCATGCTTGGTAGTTTGATGCTTCTTGGAAGGTACCTTGCAAAATAATCAATATATTCGTAATGTGCATATGCATCATATCCCAGAATTGGATTGTAATGAAGAATGTTGTAAATAAGTATAAAAAATACCGAGAGGCTAATAAATACAAATAAAAAATTTGTATGATCAAAAACTTTTTTTGTCATAATATTTCATTGTATGACAAAATATAAAAATACTTTAAGATAATTATTTTTTTTACGATGAAATATATTAAAAGATAATACATAATCTAAAAAAAAACAAATATTGTACAATAAAATACATCGTGAATAAAAATAACTACATAGTTAAATTTATTATGATTTTTCCTAAAAAAATAGTATGGATTTCTTTTCTAAACTTATCAGCTTTTATTGTTTTATTTTTCGTGAAAACTGAGAATAATGTATCCTTTATTTTTCTTTATTTTTCAATATTAATAAGTCAATATATTCTCTTGAGGTTTTTTAAAATTCAAAAATACAAGTTTTATATTGAACTACTTATATTTGATTTAGTAATATTAATAAACTTTTTTATAACAATGAATAATCCAAATAAAAATCTATTTTTTGTTTTACTTGGTTATAACTTGCTATATTTTGTTTTTGATTTTATTTGGACTCATAAAGAAAAGATTTAATCCACTAACTTTAAGATTTTGCTGTGAAATTTTCCATGAAATCCGAAAGATTTAATTTTTGTTAGATATCTATAGTCAAGAAACTTGTCTTTATTTCTTCCATATAATGGCGTTTCAGTTGAAAATGTATACGCAAGCTTAGCTGATGGAAATTTTATATTATTTTGAATAGCTACTTCATAATTTATAGCAGTCAAGAAAAGATCTTCTGGCCATCCTTGGCAGCTATTAAATTGTGAACTGTAGTTAAGAAACTTTTTACTTCTTAGACTAAAACCGCCATTACCAATTCTATTTTTTAACTTTGATTTTTCAATTACTTGTTGCTTGATGCTCAGAGTATCCAGGTTTACTGGCTTAGGCCATGGAGCACCAATATAGTCATAGTTAAAAAATTCATCATTCCACTTATCTGGATTGATAACAAATCCATCATCTTGCATTATCAGTACATATTCAGATTTAAATTCAAAATTTCCAAAATTTAATACAAAGTTGTTATATTCATCAAGAGAATTAACATTGTCTACGTTTACAACTCTGTGATTTTTAGTTTTAATTGGTTTGTTAGTAAAAATATACGAATTGTTAAATTCAATATCTTTACAACTATAATCCATAGCTTTGAGAGCAACCTCAGGATTAACAGTATTTACAGTAACTAAATCTATTTCTAATTTTTTCATTTAATCCTGTTTTACTTACACACTGTTCTTTTGCAATTAAAACATTCTATCTTTCCAGGTTTTAGGAGTTTTTTCGTTTAAAATTTCTATATCTAAGTGATATCTAAATTTCTTGGGACCAACTTCGATTATCCAATTTGCAATTTTAGTAATTGATGCATCTAGGTTTACTGTTGTATCGTAACCTAATAATTTTCTTGATTTATCAGCAGAACAATGAGCTATTTTCACCTCTTGTGGTCGAGGGTCAACAAAAATAGGTTCTAAATCAGAACTTAATATTTTTAGAATTTTATAAGATAAATCCTTAATTGAGATTACATCTTCATCAGGTCCTATATTTATAGTTTCACCAACAGCTTTCTCATTATGAATAGATTCGATAATCGGGTTTACTACATCTTCAATATCTGAAAAGCATCTTTCTTGACTGCCGTCACCATATACGATAGGTGGGTTGCCATTTAGTATTCTATTTATCATAATCGATACTACATTTCTATATGGATCATCGTATTTTTGTCGAGGACCAATAATATTGTGTGGTACTAAATTAACAAAATCAAAACCATGTACATTACTCATAACTTCAAGAGTCTGTTCAGATGCTAATTTTGCAATACCATAAGGGTCTTGCGGCTTTGGTAACAAATCTTCAGTAAAGGGTGTAATATCTTGCTCGCCATATCTTGCCATACTAGAACAGTTAATTACTTTAGGAACTTTGTTTTCTGCAGCAGCAGTAAAAACTGCCATTGATATTTGATATGTATTTTGCCCAACTAAATATGGAGAAAAAACACTTAATCCTTCATAAGCAGTGCACGCAGTATGAATTATGACATCAACTCCTTTTGTCATTTTTTTCATTTGGTTTAAGTAAATAGCATCTACTTGATAAAACTCAGCCTCTTCTGGTACGTTTTCCAAATAACCACCTATTAAATTGTCACAACCTGATACTTCATGGCCTTGTTCAATCAACCTGTCGGCTACATGGCTTCCTAAAAATCCAGCAATTCCTGTTATAAATATTTTCAATTTTGCACTTTCATAGAAATATATTACTAATTTTTTACTAACTCATTATAAATAAGATTAAAAAAACTAAGTAATTTCGTTTTAATAAAATTACTTAGTTTTTGAAATAACAAAATTCTGAATAGTTTCAATTGTAAAATCCAACATTTCTTTAGTTAATCCAGGAAATACACCTAACCAGAAAGTGTCCAGGGCAATTTTATCTGAATTGGACAAATTTCCGACTTCCCTATGAGGAACATTGTTGTAAGCAGGTTGCCAAAGTAAATTTCCGCCAAACAAAAATCTTGAGCCTATATTTTTTGCGTCTAATTCTGAAATTAAATCAGGTCTATTAAATGGTGCTCCATCTCTAATTGTCAAAGGGAAGCCAAACCAACTTGGTTCACTTTTTTTTAATTTTGCTGGAAATATAAAAAACTCTTCTAAATTTTTTAATCTATCATTTAAATAATCCCAATTTTTATTTCTACTTAAAACAAATTCGTCAATTTTTTCTAACTGAGCTACTCCAATTGCAGATTGTAAATCAGTAATTTTAAGATTGTAACCTATGTGAGAATAAATGTATTTATGATCATATCCATAAGGAAGATTGCCGAGTTGCCAATCATATCTTCTATTACATGTGTTTGATTCTCCTGGAATACACCAACAGTCTCTCCCCCAGTCTCTGTATGATTCTGCTATTTTTTTAAGTTTGCCATTTTTAGTAAAAACCATTCCGCCTTCGCCAGTCGTAATATGGTGTGCAGGGAAAAAACTGCAAGTACCGAATTCACCAAATGTACCAACATGTTGGTCTGCATATTTTGAGCCAAGTGCATCAGCACAATCTTCTATTAAAAAAAGATTATTTTCATTACAAAATTTCATAACTTGATCTAAATCAAACGGATTTCCTAGTGTATGAGCAATCATTACTGCTTTTGTTTTTTCTGACAATGCCTCCTCCAATGAATTGGGGTTGATATTATACGTTCCAAGTTCACAATCTATATAAACCGGGATGGCACCATTCTGGATAATTGGATTGACAGTTGTTGGGAAACCCGAAGCTGCTGTTATAATTTCGTCGCCTTTATTTATCTTTGTATCCCCTAAACTGTCTGAAAATAAAGAACTTAAAGCAACTAGGTTTGCTGAGGAACCAGAGTTAACTGGTATTGTATGCTTTATACCGACATACTCACTAAAGCCTTCTTTAAATTCTTTTGTGTATCTTCCTTCAGTTAACCAAAAATCTAAAGAAGCATCTACTAAGTTATAAATTTCAACTTCATTGAAGTACCTACCTCCAGTTAATATTGGGGTTTTTCCTGGAATAAATTTTTCTTCTTTATGCTCCTCATTGTAGAAATCTTTTATTAAAGCTAATATTTCATTCCTTTTACTCATAAGAGCTATACTAATTTAAAGCAATTATTAATCAGTGAATACCATCAATAAATTAATAGAAAAAAGATATTTTAAATTCCAAATTGTATTCTTGTTTTTATTTATTTGGTTTACATATTTATTCAATAAAACCTTATACTTGCCAATCCATGATTATTTAGAAGTCACATTTACATTAAAGGAAATTAAGTCACTTAATTACAATATTTTTGATCTAAGTTATGAATTCAACAATTTTCTAGGCTCCTACAGATATAATCTTATTCCGTACTCTGAATTTCATTATTTAACTTTAACTGAATATATATTCGGAACATTAAATTCTGAAATATTTCATAATATTTTCCTTAGATTATCAAATTTGTTTTTTTCTTATAATATTTTTAAACGTTTAGCAAAAAATAAGACCATAGCTCTTACTGCTAGTTCATACTTTTCTTTGACTGATATTTGGCCATTTGCACTGCCAAACTTATTTGTAACACTTTTATTATTTAATTACTTTCTAGACAAAAATAACAAGTTTCTTAATTTTTTATTAATTATCTCGCCTTTTTATTTTGATTTAATCTATGGAGGGATTTTTATCACTCTTATTTTTTTGATACTGCTTTTAAAAAATAATCAAAATAATTTAGGAAAAATTATTTTTGTTTCAATAACACATGTAGTTTTATTGTTTTTTAGTAATTATAGATTGTTGTACGAACTTTTATTTCTAAGATCAGTTACTAAAGTCAATGACTCTAGTCAACCAATAAATGTTGAAAACATAAAACTTAGTTTTGACTATTTTATTAAAGCTAATTTAGAAGGTCAGTATCATTTTGTTGGAGCACCAAGATATTTGCTAGGTGTATTATTTTTTCTATATTTCATTTTTTTATGTTTAAAAAAATTCAGAAACGAATTAACGAACAATCAAAATCAATTCCTAAAATTTTATTTTTTTATTCAATTAATTAATTTCGTCTATGCTATTGAACTAGCTAAATTTATCTCTTTTAACTTTATTTTTGGTCTAGATTTAAATTTACATAGAGTAATTATTTTCAATCAACTTTTATGGTGTATTGGTCTTATCTATTTTTTAAATAATTTAAATTTAAAAACTATAAACTTCACCCTATTTATTTTTGTCTTATTTCTTAATTCCTCTTTTGTTACTAAAATTAAGACACCCGATACATTTTCAGATATAAACAATCAATACATTAGAAATCAATTAATTATTGCAGGTCAAAGAGTTAATTTTATTGACTACATTCTCTATACTTCTTACGGTTACTTATTTCAACATCCACAATTTACTACAATAGTATCTTTCTATGAAACACCAGAAAATTATTTTTTAGAGGATGAATTTAATGAACTTAAAAAAAACCTTACGGGAAAAGAAGTATTTGCATCAATAGACATGAATCCAATGATTGCTGGTTTTAATGGGCTTAAAATTGCTGATGGATATTTTATTTTACATGACACTGCTTATAAAGATAGGTTTAGAAAAGTTATAATAGATGAGTTAAAAAGCAATCAAAGATCTCAAGAGTATTTTGAGAATTGGGGCTTAAGACTGAATTTATTTTTTCCAACAAAAAATTCAACATTTAATTTAAACAACATTAATTTTTGTGAACTAAAGAATATTAGTGTTACGCATTTACTGTCTAAAAATGAATACTATTCAGATAACCTGAGCTTATTTCTTGAAACAAAACAATTAAAAGTGTATGAAATTATAAATTTGGAAGACTGTTTTTGAATCTAAATTGACAGATATATAAACTTTATAAAAAACATTAAAATATAATTTAACGATTTAAAGTAAGTGATTCACTTAGATTTAATTATTGACATATTTTATATAGAAATATAAATTCAGATTTTTTATTTTTTTAAATATAACTTATTATCAATTGTTTTATTTATTGCTTTTGAGATAATCTCAAGATTTATATCAAGATTCCTATTTTTTAAATAATTTTTGATAAAATCATCCTTACTAAGGTAGTCAAAAGCTGTAGGTGAATTTTCTTGATTGACCACCACATCAACATTAAAAAATTGTCCTACTAAATTTGCTAAATTTGCAATTGTCATATTTGATGTAGATGCATCATAAACTTCTATTTCTAATTTTTGCAACGATATATCAACTATGTCATTAAAATCGACAAAACTACGCATTATGTTTGGATTTCTAACTTCGATATATTTTTGCTCAACTGCGCTCTTTATAAAGGTAGTAAAAGCATAATTTGCAGATAAATCATAAAAAGGAGCAATGACTGCGAAGATTCTGCAGATTTGAAGTTCAATTTTGTGCTCCTCGCAAACTTTCATTATTGTGTCTTCTTGAGTTTTTTTATATTTTGAATATATACTATATTTATCAGCTTCAACACCATAAACACTCCCAGAAGATGCTAAAAATATTTTTTTAATACTATTTTGAGTTATTAAAAGTTCAATTTCCTTCATGAGTTTTGTAAAATCTCTTTTAAGAAGTGCTTCATTCTGAATTTTATTAATTGGGAAAGAGTAAAAATATAATATGTCAATATCTTCATTTCTAATATTTTTTAATTCGGCTGAGTTATATAGTTTATATTTTTTTTCTTTATGAAGTAGATGTGTGTATTTATTAGAAGTTAATATAAAGTTATCATAAGAGTAGTCTTTCGATATTAAATAATCTAACGTTGACTTTCCAAGCCAACTGCTGGTTCCGTGAATAAGAATCCTATCCATAACAAATATTATATGTTAAATTTTTAAATTCTAATCGTAAAGTATACAATAATTAAAAGTAATGAAAAAAATATCATTTATTATTCCATGTTTTAATGAAGAAGGTAACGTTAAGCAACTATTTAAAGAAATTTGTGAAGTTACAACTTCTTTAAAAAAATACAAATTTGAATTTATTTTTATTGAAAATGGAAGCACCGATAATACTCTTAATAATTTGATTAAACTCAAAAAAGATGATCCTTCAGTAAAAATATTAAAATTGTCAAGAAATTTTAATATGGATGGTGGAATTGCAGCTGGATTAAATTATACGGACGGAGATGCAGCAATCATCATGACTGCCGATTTACAAGATGATCCATTAATCATCTCTGAATTTGTGACAAAATGGGAGGAAGGCTATAACCAGGTGTACGGTATTGTGAAAACTAGGCCAGGATCAGGGTTGATAAGAAAATTGAATTCAAAATTATTTTATTTTATTATTAATAAATTTTCTGATGGGTTGGTACCGATTGGCGTGAGTGACTATCGTCTAGTTGATAGAAAGGTCATTGATTCCGTTAAGTCGATGAAAGAATTTAATAGATTTTATAGAGGCTTCTTTTCATGGGTTGGATTTAAATCTATTGGTATTGAATTTTCCAGAAGAGAGAGATATTCTGGAGTATCAAAAGCAACAACACTTAGTGTACTTACATTTGCTCTTAAAGGAATCTTTTCTTTTTCAAATAGGCCATTGAGGTTATCAATATTTCTTTCTGTAATAACATCTCTAATATCAGTTACTGTTTTAGTATCCCAAACATTTAATTGGATAACTAAAGGTGTTCCATTTGATGGTTTTGGCACTCTGGTTGGTATTCTTTTACTTCTTATTTCACTTTTATTTGGAGCTTTAGCAATTTTGAGCGAGTATATTGGGCTGATTATTGACGAAGTAAAAAATAGACCTCACTTTATCATTGACGAGGAGTTTTAGTAAGCAAATTTTTTGAACATCAAAGATTTTTAAAATAATTTAATATCTCATCTAAAGTTTTTTTATCAACTTTATAAAAATGCTGCTCCGATGGAAAAGATAAATTTTTAATATCCTCTTTGTAGTCTTCAAATGCCTTGATAGCCAATTCTTGAATGTTTAAATATTTTTTTACAAATTTAGGATCAATATCACCAACAAAATTTCCTAGCATATCACTGGATATTACTAGTTGCCCATCTACATGCACGCCAGCACCAATTCCAAAAAAAGGAATGTCGAAATTTTTGGTTATGATTTCAGTAATTTCATTAGGAATTGCTTCAAGAAGTATTGAGAAAACTCCGGCACTTACAAGGGAGTCAATATCTTGAATTAATTTTTGTACAGAACTTATAGTCTTACCTTGAACTTTGTATCCTCCCAATTGTGATATCGCTTGTGGAGTTAATCCAAGATGACCCATGACAGGTATACCAGCATCTACAATTGCTTTAACTTTGTCAGATACTCGACTTCCACCTTCAAGCTTTACAGCGTCAACATTATATCTCATAAATTTTCCAGCGTTCGAAATGGCATCATAATTATTAGTTTGATAGCTCATAAAAGGCATGTCAGCAACTATAAATGAAGTATCATTTGCTTTTGCTACAGCTTCTGTCATCATCAACATTTCATCCATATTTACTTCTAGAGTTGTTTTTTTACCAAGCAAACACATTCCACCTGAATCTCCGACTAATATCATTTCAATTCCTGCTTGTTTAGCAAAATGACTAGTTGGATAATCGTAAGCTGTTAAGAATGATATTTTTTCGTTCTCTTCAATCTTGTTGTATATATCTGTAATAGTGAATTTTTTCATATTAAGCTCAATTTGTAGGTCTATTATAATCAGAAGACTTTAGAAAAAAATAATTATTTTTTTCAAATTCTTCATCTGTCTGGTAAGGAAATTGATCATTTATGACTCTTCCCATTTCTGTCTTGGGTTCAATTTCAGTATTTGGATCAAGCATAATATCAAATATTATTTTTTGATTACTACACAAATCATCTATACATAAATCTTCTAAAGACTCAATTTTTCTATATTCAAAACCAAAAAGATTTGCTACTTCCTCAAAATTAGGTTGAGAGTAACCTAACCCAGATGCCTCATATCTACTAGACATATATGTGTCCTGGAATTGTTTTATGATTCCGTAACCAAAGTTGTTATAAATAAAAAGCTTAATATCCAAATTTAAATAGTTAATAGTCTGTAGCTCTTGTATGTTCATTTGGAAACCCCCGTCTCCCAAAATTCCAAATACTAAACTTTCGGGATTTGCTAATTTTGCACCTATGGTAGCCGGTATAGTGTAACCCATAGGTGAATTTCCTCCAGAGGTAAAAACTTTAGTATCTTTAATTTTCATTGTTTGATAAACCCAGCACAAATTTGCTCCACACTCTGGGATAAGAATAGATTTTTCGGGAAGGTTATTAACAATTTTTTCTGTTACTGCGTATGGAGATAATGAATTATTTTCTTTATGATAAGTTGATAAATCTTTAAAAAGATACTTATCTTTTTGGGTCTCAATAAAATCTGCCCAATCTTGATCAACCTCATTAAAATAAATATTACTTGTTAAATCGTCAATGTATGACAAATCATAATTTAGTACATAATATGTTTCGTCATATTTATTTAATTCATTTATGTCAATATCTATTACTAATTTTTGGGCACCCGGAGCAAAATTATCAACATTTCCACCTCTTTGTCTGTTGTCTAATCTGCTTCCAAGAACTAAAAGAGCATCACAATTTTGAATAATATTATTTGAACCCCTATTTCCATAAACTCCAATATGTCCATAATAATTTTTATTACAATGGTCAAAATAACTCATACCATTCCAACTTGAAACAAAAGGTACGTTTAAAGAATTTATCCAATTTATGACTTTATCTTGACTATTTGAAAGTCCGATACCTGCTCCAAATAAAACCAAAGGTCTTTTCGAACTTTTAAAAAAAGTATTTAGTTTGTCTGCGTGTTCTTTTGTAATATTAAAATCCGTTTTTTTTGTAAAAACTTCTTTACGTGTAAATTTTGCAACTTCTTCTTGTTGAACATCCATTGGAATGTCAATTAAGACTGGCCCCATTCTCCCTGAAATTGCTTCTAGGTAAAATTCTTCAAGAGTATTTTTGAGGTCAAGAAAATCTTCTACTTTTTTAGCTGCCTTAGTAATCGGCTCGACCATTCTGACTATATCTGTTTCCTGAAAACCTGCTTGCCTAACGTTAGCTTCAAGATATTTAGATGATTCTTTAGAGTTAACTTGTCCAGTTATATGAATACTAGGTATGGAATCAAAGTAAGAGCATGCAATTCCAGTTATAAGGTTAGTTGCACCTGGTCCGCTTGTTGCAACTGTGACACCAATTTTTGAATTTTCAACTCTATATACAGCATCCGCAGCCATTGATGCGGATTGCTCGTGATGAAAACTTGTATATGTAAATTCTTTATTTCTGCCCATTGCGTCGACAACAAATGCGCAAGCTCCACCAGTAACAACGAAGGCTTGATTTATATTTTTACTTAATAAAAAGTCAACTATATAATCTGACGCGGTGTACATATTACAATATTATAGTTTAGATAGACTGATTAAAAAAATATTAAGATTCTAAAATAAATAGCCAATCTAAATGAAGGATTATATCTTAACCCTGTTTAAATCCATCCACTTAAATAAAGAGTAGAACTTCCATACATTTCTTGAAATAAAATATTCATTATCATTATTTTTTTCTAAATAACTAATGAATCTATCAACTTCCTCAACTTCTCTCCAATTATCATTCAGATATTTTATACCTACTTTATGAGACCACTCACCAAAGTCATGAGCAAATCCATGTTTCTTTTTAAATTTATAATCTTTTATTTCATCTCTTAATATCTTTTTAAGAAATATTTTTGATTTTATAAAATTAAAATTACTTCTATTTTGAAAGTTTAAAGCATAATTAACTATCCTGTCGTCAAGAAATACTGGCCTTACTTCAAGACTGTTTAACATTGAAGAAATATCGCTCTTTTTTAATATATTCGAATATAAATAATTGTTCATTTCAAAAAGTCTCAAATCATTAATATCAAGATTTTCCTTAAATTTTAATTTATTAATATAGTTTTTGTAAAAAAGTATCTGCCTTTCAAGCTCTTCGCTTGGAATGTAGTTTTGCCAAAGCATTACCTTTAAAGACGTCTGTAAATGATTAGCGATGCTCAATAATCTTATCTTGTCTTGCTGGGAAATATAATCTTTCTGCTGAGTCTTAATTTTTGATATTAAATTTAATAACGGTGAAAAACTGTTAGGTATATATTTTGAAACTAAAACTCCTCGATACCATTCGTAACCACCAAAAAGTTCGTCTGCTCCATCTCCAGAGATGACTACCTTTGTAAATTCTGAGACTCTTTTTGATAAATAATAAGAGGGGATAATACTTGGATCGGCAATTGGTTCTGGAAGTTTGTTAATTAGTTCATCAATGAGTGATTCATTTTTATTCTGAGGAAAATTAAATTTTACTAAATTTATATCTAATTCATTAGAAATTTTTTCTGCTTCATTTGATTCGTTATAAATTTCATTTTCATAACCAAGTGAGTAAGCAGTAACATCTCTATTTAAGAATTTCTTAGCAAATAATGCAACCAAGGAAGAGTCTACCCCTCCACTTAATAGTATATTGACTGGAACTTCTGCATTAAGTTGATCGTTTAAAGCATTAGAAAATAAACTATTGAACTCTTGAATGCTTCCCGTTTTGTTTAATGGATTTTTATAATTTGTTTTTAAATTATTGTTTTTAATTATTTTATTATTTTTATATTCTGTAATACTTCCTGGAATTTGTGAATTCAATTCATCATATAAACCTTCTAGTTTATTTATCCCACCTGAATATAAATAATTTGTAATACTATTTTCAGTAATCCTATTGTCTATTATGTTGTGAGATATTAAAGGTTTTATTTCAGAAGAAAAATAAAAGTTATAATTGTTATTAGAACCGAAATAAAGTGGCTTTATGCCAAGTTTATCTCTCCCAAGAACAATTTTTTGATTTTCTTTATCATAATATGCAAAAGCATACATTCCATTTAGGTTGTTAATTTCATCAATGTTTTGAGATGATAATATATTTAATAAATGTCTAGTATCACTCTTTGAAGTAAGATCTAAAGAGTAATTGAATCTAAGTTTTTCAAGCTCATAAATTTCACCATTATAAATAAGAACATTCCCATGTTTATCTTCCATAGGCATAGCTCCATCTTTTAAGCCTGTTATTGAAAGCCTTGCACTACCTAAATGTAAAAACTTATCTCCTATAGGGTATATTGCTGTATTTATATCATCCGGACCTCTGTGGGTCATAGATTTAGTCATTGAGAGAATTAAATCACTATTATTACTATTTGATATAAAGCCGACTATTCCACACATTTATCAGAATTATAAATTAAAAAAATAGTTAGCGTTTAAAATTCAATTAATGAGTAATTTAAAACTTTCAATAATAATTCCTGCTTTTAATGAAGAAACGGGTATTAACAAGCTTTTAATGGAGCTTTATGAATCTTTTAGAGACGTCAATAACTATGAGATAATAATAATAGATGACGGAAGTGATCTTCCATTGTTTAAGAGTGTAGAAAGTGAATTAATTAAAGATAATCTAAAAATTATTAGAAATAATTTTAATATTGGCCAAACACCCTCAATTAAATTGGGCTTAGAAAATTCTAGAGGAGAAGTGATCGCTTTAATGGATGGGGATGGACAAAATCCCCCAAAAGAAGTTAAAAAACTATATGACATATTTTGTAGTAAAAATCTAGATGCTGTTATCTCTTATAGGGAAAAAAGAAAAGACTCCATGTACAAAAAAATAATTTCTAAATGTGGAAATTTTATTTTAAAATTCTTCACTAAATCTAAATTTAAAGATTTGGGTTCAAGTATAAAAATTATAAATAAAAACTGCTTAGAAGATATAAAATTTGATGGAGAACTTCATAGATTTATTGTTCCTATGTTAGAAAAAAGAAATTATTCAATTGAAGAGTACCCAACAAAACACAAATATAGACAAACTGGAAAAACAAACTATGGTCTTAATAGGCTTATACCAGTATTTGTAGATGGACTATTGTTTTACCTTTCAGATGGATTCACAAAGACAAAGAGATACGCTATTGGTAAAATTGCATTTCTAACATTTTTTATTGGTGCAGTAATTAACTCTGTTGTGCTTTATCAAAAAATTACAAATGATATCTTTGTTCACAGAAATCCATTATTTATTATTGGAATGATATCAATGCTTATGAGTATATTTATTTTTTCTATAGGGATCTCTATTGACGAGAGTTGAATTTAAAAATATATATCAACAATCAAAATATTTAATTTCATAAATAATAAAATTTTCATATTTCTTGAATAGATTTAAGTATTTATAATCTATTTCTTGAATAGAAATAAAATGCGTTGTTTGAAAATTTTTTAATTCACAGAAATTTATATTTTCAAGGTTGAAAGAACCATATTTTTCTTTAAAAAACAACTGAACTTTTGCACCATAATCATCGTACCAAATAGCTTTATCACCCAAATAATCTAATTCTTTTTCAATAACTTTTCTAAACTTACCTCTATATTCATTTTCGTATAAATTAAAATAACCATCAATAGTATAAAGACCGCTATATGCTGCAATCATTGGATCTATATCGTAAGAAACAAATCTATACTCAGAAATATCATTAGTTAAATCCTTTTTTAGATTTTCAAAATCTTCCTTAAAATAATATTCATCTAAAGTTGAATAGAATGTTGCATATGTAGATTGTTTAGGAAGGAGGGAATTGAATATATTCATAACTGTGTAATCTACATAATTTACTCTTTGACCGAAATTTATAGCAATTTCATTTAACGGGGGCCTCAAATTAGAAAAAGTTTCAGGGTTTCCAAGTTTATGCATAGCAGAACCACTTAACGTAAACGACAGTAGTAATAAAGTTATGTTTAAAGATCTTCTATTGATTTTTGATAATATCAAACATAGTAATAATCCCCATAAGAATTGATTAAATATTGAAATTCTAAATAAGTGCAACCTTGTAGAAAATAAAGCATTAAAACTTATCAACCTGGAATGATCAAGTGCATGGAGAATATTAAATACTTGAATTAGAAAGAAAATCTTTAAGAATAATTTTTCATTTTTTGAAAATAGTGTTTTATAAAATAGTTTTTTGTACATTAAATAAAATAAATAAAAATAAATTATTAAAAACAAATATCTATGATTTGAAGTTAAATAATGATGATGCCCATCAGAATTTGTCTTAATAATTTGAACTATAAATTCATTAAATTGTTCTAAATTTATAACATTTCCAGTAAAACTCCTTACATTAGTTTTAACAAATATTGTTTCATAAAATAATCTATAATTTGGAAGAATCATTGTTATAAAATTAAGAAAAGTAAAAATATAGAATTTTTTATTTAAACCTAATTTGCTGTAAACAAAAATATACGAAAATATAAATATAAATATACCTCCAAGTTGAACTTCAAATAAGAAAGGTAAAATAAGAATTTGAAATATTTGAAAATTTGTAATGACCTTATCTTTGCTTTGGATAAATATATTTATTGAAATTATGAGAGTCAATATTGTTAATGTTGTAGTTGGCCAATAGTCAGAAAAGCTAATAAATGATGCGGCAACAATTGAAGAAGATAAGTTATTTGATATTGTATTTAAAGCTTTTGTGGAAATAATAAGAATTATTATTTTCCCTAATAGATCAATCAAAAATTCTGAAGTATAAACACCTAATATAAATTCAGAAATAGTAGTAAAGTGAAATTCAGAAGGAACTAAATAATTATATTTCAGACCATTTAAAAAATTAGGAATTATTAAATCAAGGTTAAAAAAATTAAAATATTGTCTCTTTATCTCTTTATGAACTATAAATTGCTCTAGCCAATCAGTAATTTTTAAATAATAAGTTTTATTATAAAAAAATATAAAATATTGAAAAAATAAAATTAGAATCGCTTCAGGCCAAACGGTAAATAAGTATGAATTTATTTTTTTCAAATTAGAAACCATATCATAAATAATAGTCTGAATTACATAAAGAAATGCATGATACTTTATTTCAATCTAGTTCTGTATACTTTGAACTCCTTGATTTGACTCCAATGTTTAAAGGATAATTCAAGCCAGGTAGTGACACAATTAGTGACAGTTTTGTAATTGATAGCTGTTGAAAATGTAAGTATTTTAAATTGTCTATTTTAAAATATTCTTATTTTTGTGAAAATTACATTAATTCTTTTGTAATAGAAAAATATATTGTGTAGGAAACTGACGAATTCCAGTTCTGTTAATTTCTAAAATTATGAAATCAGAAAACAATTTCTTAAGTGCGTGCTCAGTAAATCGCCAAAAATCTTCAGGTTCATCATGTAATGGGTAAATAAACGGGACAGATACCAATAAATGTCCTTTTTCTTTCAGTAAATAATTTAAATTTTTTATTGCAGATGTTGTATCGAAAACGTGTTCTAAAACATTAGCACATAAAACTAAATCAAATTTTTCTTCTATCTGTATTTGACCTGTAATATCTAGATATTTATGATCATAATTATCATTTATGTCTGTTTGGATAAATGAACTTGCGTTATGAAAAATAGGTTCAGCAGATTGATTTAAGGTAGTATCACCACTTCCTATTTCTAAAATATCTAAATTTTTATAATTTGATGCAATCGACTTTAAATATTTATAGAGAGGTCGCCTGGTTGGAAGTAAAATATGAATTACATATCTTATTATATTTATAAGCATAGGTGGCCAGAGGCAGAATCGAACTGCCGACCCCTTGTTTTTCAGACAAGTGCTCTACCGACTGAGCTATCTGGCCAATTGCGGGGACGACGGGATTCGA
>MDSV01042471.1_pt1 | contig 70844 bp, 65 predicted proteins | sample 810851 | NCBI WGS metagenome assembly MDSV01 (sample SAMN05326640, study PRJNA326480) | marine metagenome | isolation source: seawater | place: Atlantic Ocean: North East | collected 2012
GTAACTGCCTTAATGCAAGCTGGTTTTGAAACATTAGTTGAAGCTGGATATGCTCCAGAAATGGCATACTTTGAATGCTTACATGAAATGAAGCTTATTGTTGACCTTATCTATGAAGGCGGCATGGCTAATATGCGCTATTCTATTTCTAATACGGCAGAATATGGCGACTACTTAACTGGTCCACGTATTATTGATGCAGACACTAAAGCTCGTATGAAAGGCGTATTAGAGCGCATACAATCTGGTGAATTTACCAAAGAATTTATCCAAGACAGTAAAGACGGCGCACCAAAACTTAAATCATGGCGCAAAGCAGGTGCTCAGCACCAACTCGAAGAAGTTGGCGGACGACTGAGAGCCATGATGCCTTGGATTGCCAAAAACAAACTGGTTGATGAGGCTGCGTAATTTTTTACATATGTGTTTGGTTATAAACATTTAAAAAACCCTGCACATGTGTTGCAGGGTTTTTTTTGATGATAAAAGACGGTAATAAATAATGACAGACAATAACAACAATAGAATCATTATCTTTGATACTACATTGCGTGATGGCGAACAATCGCCTGGCGCAACCATGACCCCCGAAGAAAAAGTGATGATTGCTCAAGCACTTGACCAAATGGGAGTTGATGTAATAGAAGCTGGTTTTGCACGCGCTTCCGATGGCGACTTTAATGCCATTAGCAACATTGCGAAAAAAGTTAAGAAAGCTACGGTATGTTCACTAGCAAGGGCAATCAAAGCTGACATTCAAGCCGCAGCAGATGCCATAAAAGCTGCTCCTAAACAACGTATTCATACGTTTATTTCCACTAGCCCACTTCATATGAAACACAAACTTAATATGGAGCCTGAGGCAGTACTTGAAAAAGTAACGGAAAGCGTATCCTTTGCTAGAAATTTATGCGATGACGTAGAATGGTCTGCAGAAGATGCCACTCGCACTGACCACGATTTTTTATATGCTTGTGTAGAAGCTGCTATTAATGCCGGTGCCCGTACCATTAACTTACCTGACACGGTAGGATACACCATACCAAGTGAATATGCTAGACTTATACAATTGGTCAAAGAACATGTACCCAATAGCGATAAAGCTATTTTTTCGGTGCATTGTCATAATGACCTTGGATTGGCAGTCGCAAATTCTTTATCTGCCGTTGATGCAGGCGCAAGGCAGGTAGAGTGTACTATTAATGGCCTTGGAGAACGTGCTGGTAATGCCGCCATGGAAGAAGTCGTCATGGCATTGCGTACTCGAAACGATATCTTACCTTATGAAACTGGTATCGACACCACACATATTACACGCTTGTCTAAGCTAGTATCAACCGTCACTGGATTTGCCGTTCAAAATAATAAAGCTATTGTAGGTGCGAATGCTTTTGCTCATGAATCAGGCATCCACCAAGATGGTATGTTAAAACACAAAGGCACCTACGAAATTATGACTCCAGATTCAGTAGGACTTCACGCATCAGAGCTTGTCCTTGGCAAATTATCGGGTCGACATGCATTCAAAAACAAGCTTGAAGAGTTAGGATTAGAACTTGGAGATAATGCTTTTGAAGACGCATTTGTGCGTTTTAAGGCACTTGCTGATAAAAAGAAACATCTTTATGATGAAGATATTATTGCACTTATTGACAATAGTGCTATGACTGAGAAGCAGGTCAATAAATTTGTATCTTTGAAGGTAGTATGTGGCTCTGAAGGTGATCCAGAAGTGAACTTAACACTTCAAATTGATGGCCAAGAGCAACAAGCAACCGCATCTGGTACCGGCCCGGTGGACGCCCTGTTTAGTGCAATTAAACAAATTGTTCCCCATGGTGGTCACTTGAAACTTTACCAGGTGCATGCAGTTACTGGTGGTACCGATGCACAGGCCGAAGTTACAGTGCGTCTTGAAAAAGAAGACAAAGTTGTAACAGGTCATGGGTGTGATACAGATACGTTGGTCGCTTCTGCAAAGGCATATTTAAATGCAGTAAACAGATTGTTAACTCTTGGCGCAACAAACAAATAATAGAGCAACACATTATGGCCTCAGTATTATCAAAATTCTTCGGTTCGCTTTCATGTGACATGGCTATTGACTTGGGCACCGCAAATACGCTGGTGTATGTAAGTGGACGTGGCATTGTACTGAATGAACCTTCTGTAGTAGCACTTTTAAAAGAAAAAGGTGGATCCGTACCTTATGCATTTGGTAATGAAGCCAAAATGATGCTTGGTCGTACACCGGCAGAAATTGAAGCCATTCGTCCACTTAAAGACGGTGTGATCGCAGACTTCAAAGGCGCTGAAGAAATGCTCAAACATTTCATCCGCACAGTACATAACCGCAAATGGCTTACTGGTCCGGTGATTATTATTTGCGTTCCTTCTGGCTCTACTCCTGTAGAACGCCGCGCCATTCAAGATGCAGCAGAAAGTGCTGGCGCAAGAGATGTATTTTTGATTGAAGAGCCCATGGCAGCTGCCATTGGTGCTGATCTTCCCGTGACTGAGCCTACAGGTTCAATGATTGTTGATATTGGTGGTGGTACCACTGAAGTTGCGGTGTTATCTTTGGGTGGTATTGTCTACTCACGTTCAGTGCGTGTCGGTGGCGATATGATGGATGAGGCCATTATTTCATATATTCGCCGTTGTCATAACCTGCTTATTGGTGAATCCACCGCTGAGAAAATCAAAAAGACCATTGGCTCTGCTGCTCCTCCAGAAGAAGGTGAAGGTAAAGTGATGGAAATTAAAGGACGTGATTTAGTAAATGGTGTTCCTAAGGAAATAGTGCTAACTGAAAATCAGATTGCAGAAAGCCTTACTGAACCTGTAAGTCAAATTGTTGAGGCTGTTAAAATCGCCCTTGAATGCACTCCGCCTGAGTTATCTTCTGATATTGTTGATAAAGGTATTGTAATGTCTGGTGGTGGCGCTCTACTTAACAACTTAGATAATGTATTACGCGAAGCTACTGGACTGCCAGTATTTGTAGCAGATGATGCACTGTCATGTGTTGTACTTGGCACCGGTAAAGCACTTGAACAAATGCGTTTCTTGAAACACAATCATATTTTGTTCAAGCAAGAATAGATCATCAAATGACCATGTGTAAGGGGTGGAGATACCTATGTCCAGAGGTGCTAGTGCGCTACCAAGTAAGACAAGTTTTATATTATACCTGTCCAGGCCACTAAAGGCTTTTATCTTGCGTTTCTCGCTAGCTCTGTGTCTCATGCTGGCACTCCTAGCATTATTTGTAAGTAAAATTGATAGCCCGTTTACCCGTCAAGTAAAGCTCTATGTCGCGGACACCTATGCGTCTATTACCTCATTTTTAGTAGCTCCGATTAATGCTGTATCTAGCCTGGGTGATACCGTCGATACATACTTCTTTGTTCATTCTGAAAATAAATTACTGAAAAATCAGAACCAGGAATTATCACAGCAATTAGCGGTATTATCGCAAGTAAAAGTAGAAAACGAACGCTTGCGCTCGTTGCTTTCAATGGTTGAGCCTATGCGCTATAGACATATCAGTACAACCATTGTAGGTGATGCAAGCGGTCCTTATATACGTTCAATTTTGGTTGACAAGGGCACCAATGGTGACATCCTCAAAGGCCAAGCTGTCATGGCCTCCAAAGGCCTAATTGGTCGTGTAACTGAGGTTGGCTCCAGAAGTGCAAGAGTATTGTTGCTAACCGATATTCATTCAAAAATCCCTGTAATCACAGCTCTTTCACGCCACCGAGCCATTATGGCTGGAAAGAACCAACACGACCCTCAATTGCTGTATCTATCCAAAGATGCTAAATTAATCGAAAATGAAGAAATCGTTACAACTGGAGATGGCAATCTGTTTCCACCAAATCTGCCCATTGGCGTAGTGACAGTTCATCCTGACGGAGGATATTTTGTAAAACCTTATGTTGCATGGCACGAATTGGAACATGTTAGCGTACTGATGGAGGATCAGTCATGATAGGCATGCGCAGCTTGTATCCTCATGTTGTTGCCACTATATTGATCATTGGCGCCTCTTTGCCACTTAGAACCGCTTCTTCTGGACTATTTACACCCGAAATAGGAATTATTGTGGTCTATTATTGGACGATCTTTAGACCGTTTACATTAAATTACTGGTTCTTGCTGATACTTGGTATTTTTCATGATGCCATTATTGGACTGCCTCTTGGTATACATTCGTTGATCTACATTGCCATGGCAGCAAGCCTACTCAATTATCGTGAACGTTTTTTGCGTCACACATTTTCAGGAATATGGCTTAGATTTAGCCTTTGGGCTGTCGTGATTTTTACTATACAATGGCTGCTCATTTCATTTTCATATGAACGTCTAATGGCAATTGACCTAGCATTCATACAGCTAATAACAACCATTCTAGCTTACCCGCTCATACATCACCTTTGCATGTCAGTACAGCGAATGCTACCTCAACCAACCTATGAGGGGTAACAGAATAGATGTTCAGCCGCAAAATAAAAAAACAACTTTTTACTCGCCGTGCTCTTATATTAGGAGGCATCAAAGCTGGACTATTAGGTGCTCTTACTGCACGTTTGTATTACTTACAAATTGTAAAAGAAAGTCAGTACAAAACCTTCTCAGATAGTAATCGTATTCGACTATCATTACTGACTCCCTTAAGAGGAAAAATTTTAGATAAAGATGGTAGGCCATTAGCCATTAATCGCAACTATTACCGCGTCTTATATGACCCACAAGTCAAAATTGATTTAGGTAAGGTTATACCATTACTGGCAAGACTTCTTGAACTTTCTAAAGAAGAAACCTTTGCCTTATGGAAGAAAATTCGTAAGCATAATTCACGCAGACCCCTTATGCTTTATGAGCACCTCACTTGGCGCCAAGTATCAAGGGTAGAAGTAAACATGCCAGATCTTCCTGGAATGTCTATTGATGTTGGCCGTATTCGTTACTTTCCAATGGGTGAGCAATCCCCCCATGTTATTGGTTATCTTGGCCCAGTATCAGAATCTGAAATCAAGCGAAATCCTTTACTTAATCACCCTGATTTTAAAGTAGGTATCAGTGGTATTGAAGAATCATTCGATGGCCTGTTACGCGGTAAGGCAGGTGTCAAACGTATGGAAGTAAACGCTTATGGTTTGGCCGTTAGTGAATTATCCCGCGATGAAAGTAAACCTGGAGATGATCTTTATTTAACCCTTGATAAACGCCTTCAAACCTATACTAGTGAACGCCTCAGTCAAACAAGTGGCAGTGCTGTTGTTATGGACGTCATGTCTGGAAACATACTAGCAATCGCTTCAACACCTGGATTTGATCCAAACCAATTTACCTACGGACTGTCATCAGAACAATGGAGGAAACTGGTTGATCACCATGAACATCCACTAATCAACAAAGCATTATCCAATCAATACCCTCCTGGATCAACATTTAAAATGTCGGTAGCATTGGCAGCACTCAAAGATGAAGTTGACCCAACTAAAACCATTTACTGCCCAGGTTATGTCACCCTTGGTAGACGCAGGTTCCATTGTTGGAAAAAGCAAGGGCACGGCCATATGAATATGGAGAATGCAATTATGCATTCTTGTAACGCTTATTTTTACACCATTGCAAAACGTATTGGCATCGACAACATTCAAGAAATGGCAAAAAAACTAGGTCTTGGTCAACGATTTGATATTGGCATCGCCGAACAAAAAAGTGGCCTTGTCCCAGGAAAGAAATGGAAAAAAGAACGCTTTAATCAATCATGGCAAGCCGGTGATACACTCAATGTAGGTATTGGACAGGGCGATATGCTGGTCACACCATTACAATTAGCGGTAATGGTGTCTCGTATCTCCACCGGACGCCTAGTAGTACCACATTTACATTATACTCCTCAAGCTGGCCCTGTGGGCCCGGTAACAGTTGATCAATTTTTAGATATTGATTCAGAACATCTGGACATTGTACGTGAAGGCATGCGAAGGGTCATTAATGTCCCTGGAGGCACCGCCTACGGATCACGTATCTCAAAATGGCAATTCCAAATGGCAGGCAAAACTGGAACATCTCAAGTTATCTCTAAAGAACTATCTGACGAAGAACTCGCTAAGCTAACGCCTCAAGAACGCAAAAAACTTGACAATCACGCATTATTTGTTGGTTTTGCTCCTGTGCATGATCCACGCTTTGCAGTATCGGTAGTCGTAGAGCATGGTAAAAGTGGCTCTAAAGCAGCAGCTCCAGTAGGACGCGATCTGCTACATAAAGCACAAACATTGGGTATATAAAAAATGGCACAGCAGCGTACATTGGTAAATAAGTTCTTTAGCCTTAACTGGTCGCTGGTTGGTCTAATGACTATTATGTTGTGCATTGGTTTTGCCATGCTTTATTCAGCAGCAGAAGGCAATATGGATCCATGGGCATCTAAACAAATGATCCGATTTGCTGTCTTGTTTCCTGTGATGATTGCGATCGCGCTCATTGATATTCGGATATGGTTAAAATACTCCTATGTTATTTATGGCTTAGCATTAGTCATGTTATTTTTGGTACTAGTTGGACCTTTGGGCGTTAAAGCCATGGGTGCAACACGCTGGATTCGTCTTGGACCAATTAATGTTCAGCCGTCCGAAATCATGAAAATTTGTCTTATGTTTGCACTTGCAAGGTATTTTCATACAACAAGCATGGTCAATGTACACCGAGTTGTGCATCTTATACTTCCAATTCTCATGGTTGCAGCACCAGTATGTTTAATTCTACTTCAACCAGACCTTGGTACTGCTCTTATTTTAGTTATGGCAGCAACAGCAGTGTTTTTTGTAGCAGGCGTCAAATGGTGGAAGTTTGTCGCTGTTGGGTGTGTAGGTCTGGCATCACTTCCGCTTATTTGGCACTTCATGCACGATTATCAAAAACAACGTGTTTTATCTTTCTTAAACCCAGAAAGCGACAAGCTTGGTGCAGGTTACAATATTCTACAATCTAAAATTGCTATTGGTTCAGGTGGATTCTCCGGCAAAGGATTCTTAGAGGGCACACAAAGTCAACTAAGCTTCCTGCCAGAAAAACAAACCGACTTTATTTTTACTATGCTAGCTGAAGAATTTGGTTTCATGGGTGGAGCTAGCGTTATTGCTCTATATGGCATAATAATCGCTTTTGGCATAATAATATCTGTTAACAGTGCCAACCATTTTGGACGACTACTTGCTATGGGCATAACGAGTGTGTTCTCTCTTCATGTGTTTGTTAATATTGCAATGGTTATGGGGATGATACCGGTAGTGGGTGCACCACTACCATTATTATCTTACGGTGGCACCATCATGATGAGCATGATGATCGCTTTTGGCTTGCTCTTGAATGTACATCTTTATGGTGATCAAAAGTTGGAGCAAGATAGGGCCGTGGTGCGGTGATTTGTGTTACATAAGCGATTTTTTCATCTACAATGCTTTCTTCATAGGTTTCGCTCACTAGTTTATTTCATAAAATTCTCCAAAATTAACTAGTTAATTTTTTGGAAACTGATAAATATAACTATCAAAATTTCATTCAAAAGTTATAAAGTTGTTGAGAGTAATCATGACTGACCCCATCGCAATTGTTTCTGCTAAACGTACTGCTATTGCTAATTTTAATGGTAGCTTTGCCAACGTTCCAGCTCACGAACTAGGAGCACATGTAATAAAAGCAATTCTCACAGAAACTGCAATAGATCCAAACGAAGTATCAGAAGTTATTCTAGGACAAGTTCTTACAGCAGGCCAAGGTCAAAATCCTGCCAGACAAGCAGCCCTTGCTGCAGGTCTTAGCATCGATACACCAGCTTGGGGAGTGAACCAAGTATGCGGCTCAGGCCTCAAAGCCATTATGCTGGCTGCACAAAGTATCGCCAATGGTGATGCAGAAATTATTATCGCTGGCGGTCAGGAAAACATGACTATGAGTCCGCATGTCATGCACCTACGGTCCGGAATTAAAATGGGCGATGGTGCTATGGTCGACAGTATGATCAAAGATGGACTTTGGGAAGCATTTAATGATTATCATATGGGTATGACTGCTGAGAATATCGCCAATGAACATTCCATCACTCGCGAGCAGCAAGACCAATTTGCGGCACACTCTCAAGCCAAAGCTGCAAAAGCAATCGAATCAGGAGCGTTTGATAGCCAGATTGTACCAGTAACAGTAAAAAGCCGTAAGGCTGAAGTCATCATAGACAAAGATGAATTTCCACGTGCAGATACAACCACTGAAAGTTTGGGTAAATTGCGTCCTGCATTTGATCGCCAAGGCACTGTAACAGCTGGTAATGCGTCAGGTCTTAATGATGGTGCCGCTGCTGTAATGCTCATGAAAAAAAGTCTCGCGGACGAAAAGGGACTCTCTATCCTGGCCACTATTTCCTCTTATGCCAATTGTGGCGTGGAACCAAAAATAATGGGAACAGGTCCTATTCCAGCATCTAAAAAGGCATTAGATAAAGCCAAGTGGAACGTAGAAGACCTTGATCTAGTTGAAGCTAATGAAGCATTTGCTGTACAAGCCATTTCAGTAAATCAAGGCATGGGGTGGAATACAGATATTGTAAATGTTAATGGTGGTGCCATTGCGCTTGGCCACCCCATTGGTGCTAGTGGTGCTAGAATCTTAGTAACGCTACTTCATGAAATGCAAGCACGTGATGCCAAGAAAGGCCTTGCTACACTTTGTGTAGGCGGCGGCATGGGCGTAGCATGTTGTGTACAGCGCGATTAGAAAGCTTAATAAGCTATACCATTTCTTTTTCAAATAAATGGTATAGCTTTCATTGCCCTTTGGCTTCATTCACAATCAGTATAGCCACCATACTAACCGACAATTCGTCCCTGATTTTGATAAATCAAAATCAGCTCCTGAGTCATCGCCATCATCAGAACAATCACCATCTGTCACTCCTTCTCCATCAACAGCAAACATATCACCCGTGTTGGCAACTCCATCATCTAATTTTGCGTCAATATTATAAGCATCCTTTAATTCAAGAATAGGGCCATAAGGATCCGTATCAGAACTATTTGAAGCAAATTGTAAGAAAGTACCAATACGATCAAAAATCTCAGAACCAGATGCGTTCGTACCGACAAAATAGTGACCTTTTTTAATGGTACTTCCAGGTACGTTCACATGAATAGCAAAATCGGGTGTACCAGCATCCGAACCAGTATAGGTACCTGTTATTAATTGCGCTTTTTCTAAATGTTGCCATGCATAAATACGTTCCCCTAAATCCGTTTCAATGATCCAGTCTGCATCGCCATCACTAACTCCTGACCAATAGCTCGACGCCTGGTCATAATCACCAGGGTATAGGCGGTATTTTTCTTTGAATGTTTCAATTGCTGACTGATATGTCTGCAACTCCACCACGACATTTTTAAGTTCTGCGTTATGAACCAGATGAGTAGCCGTGATTACCCCCGCACTCACCAGTGCAATTAACACCAATACTATTGTCATTTCAATCAGGTTAAAACCGTGTGATTTTACTTGCATTTTGGCTTTACCCTTATAGTATCCGCCCATCATTTGATTATCCTGTCATGTTAAGGAGTTACTTATGACCATATCAGACCAACAGCAACGTGCAAGTGCATGGTTCATACAATTACGCGATAACATTTGTGCTTCATTTGAAGCATTAGAAGATGCATTACAAGAAAGTAACAAACCTGCCGGTAAATTTGAAAGAACTGAATGGGAAAGACCGGGTGGTGGCGGTGGCCAAATGTCAGTTATGCGCGGACGCGTGTTTGAAAAAGTTGGTGTTAATTTTTCAGCTGTACATGGTACATTCAGTCAAGAATTTGCAAGTCAGATTCCTGGAGCTGAAGAAGACCCTCGTTTCTTTGCAACTGGAATATCATTGGTAGCTCATATGTGCTCGCCACTCGTACCAGCAGTACATATGAACACACGTTATATCACTACCACAAAAGATTGGTTTGGAGGTGGTGCCGACTTAACTCCTATGTTTGAAGATGATCAAGACACTGCAGATTTTCATGCCGCATTGCAGGCAGCATGCGACGAACATGATCCTGAATATTATCCAAAATTTAAACAATGGTGCGACGACTATTTCTACCTACCACATCGTAAAGAACCACGAGGTGTTGGTGGTATATTTTATGATCAGCTCAATAGCGGTAATTTTGAAAATGATTTTGCATTTACTCAAGACGTTGGTAAGGCATTCGCTGATATATATCCTCAACTTGTTCAACGGCACATGCACAAACCATGGAGTCAAGATCAACGTAATCACCAACTTGCCAAACGTGGCCGTTATGCAGAATTTAATCTATTGTATGATCGTGGCACAAAATTTGGCTTGATGACTGACGGTAACACAGAAGCTATTTTAATGTCTTTGCCACCTGAAGCCACCTGGCCATAGTACTTATTTCTGTAAATACTCAAATCGCATAAAATACACTTTCTAGCAACCGATACGTTTGTCCTACCATGTATTGTGGCAGCGATACCAAGGTGTAGTTATATTCTTGGATATTTGTAACCGAAGGAACATCCGCATTAAATCTCAGCGCTACTTGATGGTTCTTTTTGGACATCATACTATGAAGTGAACGTAAATGACCACTGCTACCAGACTTGACCTCTACTGGTACTATATGATGTTGATATTGAATAACATAATCTACTTCTGCTTCTGAACCGTACTTAGGATTTGTCCAATAAAATAGCTTTGGATCTATATGAAAAGGATCAAGAGTACGTATTTGCTGGCCAACAAACTGCTCACTTAATCCACCTTCATTGGATAATTGCGTATGAATAATGTTATCACTAGCAACACCCCCCATTGACGCCATAGCTAACCCTATATCGTTTAATATAAGCTTAAAATATCTATTGTTCGTTTGAGCTGCCAACGGTACAGAGTTTGCGTCAGTGAATATTATTTTATGCACTAACCGTGCTTGACCAAGTAAATCGATAGCATTTTTTAGAGCATCCGATTTTACATCCGCATTGATTAGGCTATACTTACATTTTTTACCAAGTAAATTTGGTACAGCTTTCATCACATCATTTAGAAGATCTTTCATTATACGCGTTGGGTATTTTGCAAAATCTTCTATATATGTTGTCAGTAAATCATGCTGAATTTGATTTACTTCTAACAATGAGCGATTATCAACCCAATTACCTAAAACTGCTGGCATACCTCCAATGACTCGATAGTATTTAAGCAAGTCTAGTAATTGTTGATGCAAAATATCAGGTACGTTCTGACCAAATTCGTACGCATGTATGTAATCTAATAATTTATCATTATCAGTAACCTCAAGAAATTCTTCAAACGAAAATGGCTCTAAATAAAGATATGATATTCTGCCAACTGGCATGCTGAACTTGTGGTCATTGAGAACAAAATCTAACAGTGACCCTGTAGCAATCACTGGAAGGTGAGGCATTTCCTCTGCGAACCAACGCAACTTTGATAAAATTTCCGGTACAACTTGTACCTCATCCAAAAACAATATCGCGTCTGATGGATCTATAGAAACATTCATTGCAACTTCAATGATAGAAATCATATCATAAGGATTATTGCTAGAAAAAAAATCCTTATACCCTAGGTTTTTCTCAAAATTAATTTCTATAACTTGCTTTTTACACTTTTTTGCAAGCTCTCTCACTAACCATGTTTTACCAACTTGCCTAGCACCTCTGATAATAAGAGGCTTACGATCTTTTTTATTTAACCATGTTAACAATGTATTAAGTGCACGCCGTCTCACTTCTGTACCTAAAAAATTAATTACATTGGCATTCCTAGTATTTACACTCCTATAGCAACTGTTATTCTTCAGTGCTCGCTATTTTAAGGCAAAATAAGAGAATAAAATTACTTTTTGCTTAGATCACATTATGACACATAAAAACAAGAAAAACAACTAACTCGGTATTTTTGACGGCAAAAAACACTACCTACTCGGCATTTTTGACGGCAAAAATACCGAGTTAATGGATTATTGTATCAGATCAAGGTTCTCTTGTGCACGTTCATAATGCATAGGATGGGCTGCAAGCGCCTTGCTTAAATAGGTTTTTGCAAGGTCTTTATCTTGGTTAAGCCGAGCATAAAAACCAAGATTATTATATACTCCAGACTCTGGCAGATGTTTTACCAAAATTTGTTTTGCCTTTCTGAGGTCTCCTCGCATACCATGAATAAGTGCAAGGTTCATTTCTATTTGGGTACGTTTATCACCTTCAGTCGTAACCGAAGAAAGCGCCTTTTGCATTACCTTAAGCGCCTGACGTGCATTTCCTGAAAGTGCCATTGATAACCCAATATTATTAAGAACAGACGGGTTATCGTGGCTGATACTCACTGCCATTTGATAATATTGCTTAGCTTCTTGTATGTTCCCAGAAAGTGCATGAATCACACCAAGTGCATTCACAGTACGCCACCGTGAAGCATCCTTGGTGATAATGGATGCAAAAACACCTTCTGCTTTACCAAAATCACCGCCTTGCATATAGCTTAATCCTAGACCTTCTTTAGCATCCAGGTCATCTGGCCATATCGTCAGTAGTCGATTATACTCTTTAATAGCTTTGTTAGTTTCACTACCCCGACGCAATAAATGAGCATATTCTAACCTTAATATTTTATTATCTTGGTGTTCGGTTAGTATGTTTTCATACAAAGAAATTGCCTTCGAAAAATTACCCTCACCAACAGCTAACTTAGCCTGCTCATAAAATTGAGATTCAATGTTTGATAATTTAGGCTCCTGCGACAAGACAACACCGCTATGCTGTTGTGACGTAGTTTTACAACCAGCAACACCAAATAATATTATCCATAAAAAGAAAAAATAGCGAATCATAGGCGCATAGTACTACCTTAACCACCTCTTTTCAAGCAATAGCGTAACTCTACTCATCAAAATACAACGGGAAGTAATAGTCCTCATCGTTATCTTGGGGGTAGTAATTAGGCACCACCGGTATTTGCATATATTGGTTATCTGCTTGAGGATCATATTTTGGATATGACCCGCCATAATACCCCAAATCATTATCCGGAACAGGAATGGCTCCTTGTGGCAGCACATAAATTGGCGGAGTGTAAGTAGGTGGAATTCCTCCACCATTGGGACGATAATTTGGAATTTGAGCTCGCCATCTTTCGGCCAAATCTTTTGATTTATATTTAGTAGGAGACCCTTTAGTTGCAGGCACACCAGCACATGATGCAAGAAGAAGCACCGATAAAGCCAGTAGGCAGCATATGGTGTTACGCCCTATCACTTGCAACGCCCTTTAAAACATTAGTTTAAGTATTGTTAATCAGCGCCCAACTCTATATAGTGTGTGCGCACTCCGTCATCCATACGGAGACTGATCATATGGCAATAATGCCTTTTTGTACAGCGCAATTGTTACTTTAACCTATACATACACTATTCAATATCTTATGAACCATCCACATTTACACCTATCAACAAATATTGGCCCTATTCATTTTTCAGGAATTGGCGGCATTGGAATGAGCGGAATAGCCGAAATACTTCATAACCTTGGTTATAAAGTTCAAGGCTCTGATTTGGCTGAAAATGCAAACACCCAACGACTTAAAGAAATGGGAGTCACCATTTTTACACCCCAGGAGGCCCAAAATATTAACGGGGCATCCGTAGTTGTACGCTCTTCGGCTGTTAAGAATAATAATCCTGAAATTATCGCTGCCAGAGCTGATAATATTCCTGTGATTTTACGTGCCGACATGCTTGCTGAAATCATGCGCCTTAAAACTTCTATAGCTATCGCAGGCACTCATGGTAAGACCACTACCACGTCTCTTGTTACCGCGATTTTTGCAAAGTCAGGAATAGACCCAACGGTTATCAATGGTGGCATCTTAAATGCGTATGGCACTAATGCTAGGTTAGGACAAAGTGACTGGCTTATCGCCGAGGCAGATGAATCAGACGGTACTTTTTTACGTCTTCCTGCAACAGTCGGTGTCATTACCAACATCGATCCTGAACATATGGAACATTACGGTGATTTTGATACCCTGAAAAAAGCTTTCCGCAATTTTATTGAGCAACTACCTTTTTATGGTTTTGGTGTACTTTGTGCTGATCATCCAGTGGTAGACGACATGGCCAATACCATTGAAGATCGTACGATCATCACCTATGGCATCAACAACGAAAAAGCCATGATTCGGGCAATTAACATCGAATCAACAGCACTGGGTAGCACGTTTGATGTTGCGGTAAATACTCGCAATAAGAAACAGACTATTGGCAGTATAACTCTTCCTATGCCCGGTATACATAATATATTAAATAGCCTCGCTGCTATTGCCATTGGAGTGGAACTGGACTTTAACGACCATATTATTAAAGAAGGTCTTGCTCACTTTGAAGGTGTAAAGCGTCGCTTCACTAAAGTTGATACTGTTAACAACGTAACCATCATTGACGACTACGCCCACCACCCTACAGAAATTAAAGCAACCCTTGATACTGCCGTATCTGTTTCGCAGCACCAAGGAGGAAAACTTATTGCGGTAGTCCAACCTCATCGCTATAGCCGACTTAACGACCTCTTTGAAGCATTTGCTGATAGTGTCATGAATGCTGATACGGTTATTATAACATCTGTATTTGCTGCCGGTGAACAACCCATTGACGGAGTGGATCATGCTTCATTAGCAAAACATATCTGTGACCAAGGACATAAGGCATGTTACACATGTGAGGATGAACAGGAGCTTGCTAGCCTAATTCATAAGCACTCACAACCTAACGACTTAGTTGTATGTATGGGGGCCGGAAGCATTTCAAAATGGGCCTATAATCTTCCAGAAGCGTTAAAAACTCATGCCTAATTCTCTACCAACGGCAGAACTAATCAATCAACTTCCTCATGTCCGAGGAAGTTACAGAGCAGATGCTAATTTAGCAAAAACCAACTGGTTCAACGTTGGTGGTAATGCTCAGATATTATTTCGTCCTGCAGATATCGATGATTTATCTTTTTTTATGAAAGAAAAACCACTTGATATACCCGTCACTATTTTAGGGGTTGGCTCAAATTTATTAGTACGAGATGGTGGTATTGATGGAGTTGTTATCAAACTGGGCAGAGGTTTTACCGATATTCAGGTGGATGGAACTACTATTACAGCCTCAGCAGCAGCACTGGACTATAATGTTGCTAATATTGCCGCTCAAGCCGGCATTGATGGATTGTCTTTTTTATCGGGTGTTCCTGGCACTATTGGAGGAGCCTTAGCAATGAATGCAGGCGCATATGGAGGAGATATTGCGTCAGTACTGGTAAGTGCAAAAGCTGTCGATGAAAAAGGTGATCTTCATGTACTAACACCCAAAGACATTGGATATATTTACCGTGGCAACACACTACCAGAGTCTATGATTTTTGTTGAAGGAACCTTCAAAGGAAGTAAAGCAGACCCTCAAGTAATAAAAAAACAAATTGAGGAAATAACTGCCAAACGTCAAGAAACCCAGCCTATCAAAGAAAGAACTAGTGGTAGCACTTTTAAAAACCCAGAAGGAAAAAAAGCCTGGCAGTTAATTGATGAAGCCGGATGTAGGGGCTTACAAATTGGAGGTGCGCAAGTATCAGAGAAACATTGTAATTTTTTTATTAACACCGGCAATGCAACATCCACAGACATTGAAGAATTGGGTGAATTGGTACGAAAAAAAGTTAAAGAAAAAACTGGCGTCGACCTACAATGGGAGGTTAAAATTATCGGGAAATCACGATAAGGGGTAAAGTAGTATTATGATCGAGACAAAACGATCAGGAAAATTTAAGCACATTGCGGTGCTCATGGGTGGACTTTCTAAGGAACATGATGTTTCTATTACGACTGGTAATGGAGTTGTAGAAGCACTACAAGCACTTGGCTATGAGAAAATTTCACCCGTTATCGTCGATAATCATGTTAGTACAACCCTAGCAAATCTAAAACCCGATGCCGCTTTTAATGCACTACATGGCAACTTTGGCGAGGATGGATGCATTCAAGGTATTTTAGAGTATTTACGCATTCCCTATACTCACTCAGGAGTGACCACCTCCGCACTGGCAATGCATAAGGCAATGACAAAACAGCTTTTAAGCTCTGCGGGCATACCTACTCCGGCTGGTCAATATGTTGATCGCAACACGCTTATCACTATGTTACCCAATCTTATTGCACCTTATGTGATCAAACCAAATAGTGAGGGTTCTAGCATCGGAGTTCTTATTGCAAAAGATCGTAACGCAGAACCATTTACCGAACGTGATATTTCAGATCATTCCCATTTTTTGGTTGAAGATTACATCCCCGGACTTGAACTTAGCTGTGCAGTACTTGACTCTGGTCCGTTAGGCGTAATCGAACTTGAACCAATAAACAGTGAGGCATTTTACGATTACACTCGCAAGTATGAGGACAACCAAACCAACCATTACACTCCGGCTCGTATTGATGATAATCTGACAAATGATCTTATGGATTTATCATTTCAGGCACACAAATTACTTGAATGCCGCCATATTAGTCGCAGTGACTTTCGGTATAACCCAGATACTGGACAATTCTTTTTAATGGAAGTAAACACACATCCTGGATTAACAAAGCTATCTATTGTTCCTGAAATCGCGGCTTATCGTAATATTTCATTTAATGAGCTCATTTTGTATTTAACCGAGCATGCATCATGCGAAAAATAACGCGAGCAACGTCTAAGAAGAAAAAGTTCTCAATACGAGGAATTCTTACCTGGATTGGAAGCACGATATATAGACTATGTGCCTACCCACCTACCCTTATTATTATGGGAGTCATGGCTGCATGGCTGTGGTTTTATCAATCAGGAACAATGCACCTGACCCAATATCATCTGTATAATGCTGGTGTATCATTGAGCCACTCAGCTGGCCTCACCTTAGAGGATATATACTTGGAAGGGAAAAAATACAGCAACGACAAAGACGTTATCAATGCAATGAATGTGAGTCTTGGCGATGCATTACCCTTTATTAATATCGAGCACATTAAAACCAATTTAGAGAACTTAGAGTGGATTTCCTATGCGGTGGTTGAACGCCTTTATCCATCAACATTAAGTGTACGAATTATTGAACGCTCACCGCTTGCTTTATGGCAAAATAACGGACTTGTCTCGCTCATAGATACCCAAGGAAAAGTTATTTATACTGACAATCTTGAGCCATTCAAAGACTTATTGCTATTGGTGGGCGAAGATGCTCCTTCACACACACATATATTATTGAGTATTTTGGATCACAACAAAGATGCCAAGAAATTAGTTTCTTCAGCTGTACGCGTTGGTCAGCGCCGTTGGGATATACATTTGCATAATGGCCTGGTTATTAAATTACCCGAGAATAACCCCCAAGAAGCTTGGAAACAGCTTATTTCTTTGCATCATAAAAGTGATATCCTTAACAAAACGGCTCAAATCATTGACCTTCGTATTGAACATAAAATGTATTACACACCTACCGTAGGACCATAACTGATCACCAAAACTCAATTGAATGAAATGATGAAAAGTTTTGCCAATATGCGACTCCCATGTTATTGTGATAACAGTTCCCCAAACATCTTTTCAAACTTTGATTTACACCCAAATGGCTAAGCAACCTCGAACAACTCTTGCTGCTCTTGATATTGGTACAAGCAAGATTGTATGTCTGATCGCTAATATCGACACCAAGGGCACACTTCAAGTTGTTGGCATCGGCCATCAAGAGTCCAAGGGTATCAAAGCAGGTGTTATTACCAATGTAACAGATGCTGAGAATGCTATACGCAATGCCGTTAGCGCAGCTGAACAAATGGCAGGCGTGAATGTCGATAGAGTTATTGTTAATATCTCTGGTGCAAAACAAAAATCCCATTTCTTACATGTTGCCATCCCCATTAATCCAAACCAAGAAATAAACACACGAGATATTGACCGTTTAATTGATGAAGGATGTCATCACATTGCCACTGATGACCGTGAAATTATCCATTGTATTGCACTGGATTACACTCTTAACGATAACCAAGGAATTGATGACCCCAAAGGTATGTTTGGAGCAAAGCTAGGAGCTAACTTACATATTGTCTCAGGCTGCGCTACCACCATTATTAACCTTACAAATTGTTTGGCACGTTGTCACTTGGATGTAGAGTCATATGTATGTAGTGCCTATGCTTCTGGTTGGTCCATTCTTACCGAAGACGAAAAAAACTTAGGTGTTATTCTGATTGACTTTGGCAGTAGTAATACGGCTGTTGCTTCTTTTAAAGGAGGCCATTTTGCTTACACCCATACCATTGGCATGGGCGGCATGCATATCACGAATGACATTGCACTTGGCCTTTCTACACAAATAGAAAGCGCAGAACGCATCAAAACGCTCTATGGTAGCTTATTCACAAGTTCTGGAGACGGAAAAGACATTATTGATGTCCCTCATGTTGGCGAACATGGCACCACAGATACTGGTCATATTCAACGCAGTGAGTTAGTAGATATTATCAAACCGCGTATAGAAGAAATCATTGAAATGCTCCAAAAGCAAACTCAGAATGCAAATTTAAGTTCAATGGGCGCAAGTATTGTTATCTGCGGAGGTAGCAGTCAACTTACTGGTATGAAAGAATATTTAAGTCATCATTTTGATAAACCCGTACGTATTGGCACCCCTACCATGCTTGCTGGACTCGCCGAAAGCACCAAAGGTCCTTCCTTTGCCACATCAATAGGCATGCTTGAATACGGGCTGGACCACTACCTTAAACATCAAGTTGGCTTAGGAAATCATCGTTTTAATGTAAACCAAACCATGTTATCGTTAGCACGTTGGTTTAAAGAAAATTTCTAGCTAAAATAAATGTTATGATGGATATTCAAGAAATTTACCGTCTTTATATACAACCTCTTGTATATCGACACCAAATCAGGCGTCCATTCTGGCGAAGCTTAGGATTTGCTGCAAAAGGTTTTTTGGCAATAACAGTGCTTCTGCAAATTGGTTATTTACTCGATTTTTCTGTGATTATGGCTCCCTTTGGTGCATCGTGTATACTTATCTTTAGTCGACCACGTTATGACTCCTCACAGCCAGCCAATGTGATGGGAGGGTATTTTATCGCCTCAGTGGTCAGTGTTACTTGTATTCACTTCTTGCCATTAGAATGGTGGACCGTTGGTTTTATGTTGGTAGTAACCGCAACACTAATGGGGATGTTAAGAGCAACACACCCACCAGCCGGTTCCGTTCCGTTATTGTTATTTTTTGATCCCGCCTCAGCAACATTAGACTTTATTATCTTTAATAGTCTAACCGGTAGTCTGATTTTAATTATGTTTGGGATTATTCTGCATAAGATTCCTCCTCAACAGCTCTATCCTAAGCGCGTACCCAATGTTAGTACCCAGATAGACCTCTCTAATTCCTAAAGAGATACGTTGGGGATACCATCCACACGTTCCAAGAATGCCTTGCAATGCGATGTCACCACATCAAATGACTGCTCGTTATTAGCTTCACATCGCAGAATAAGTGCAGCTTGAGTATTGGATGCACGCAATAACCACCACCCATCATTTAACTGAACACGCACTCCATCAATGTCGCTATAGCTAACATTTTCCTCATCAAGACTCTCTTTTATGCTCTCAACCAAGCCAAATTTTTGTTCCTCAGAAACATCAATACGCATCTCAGGAGTACTAATAGAAGTAGGAAGTTCATCTAAATAATCGGATAATGACTTCTCTGAGCTGGCTAAAAAATTAAAGAGTTTTATTGCTGCGTAGAGACCGTCATCAAACCGCCCATAATCTTTATAAAAAATATGACCACTCATTTCACCAGCAAGTGATGCATCAATTTCTAACATCTTAGCTTTAATAAGCGAATGTCCCGTTTTCCACATTACAACATTTGCACCTTTGCTTGCCAAAAAGTCTATAATTACCTGACTTGTTTTGACATCCACAATAATGGTGGCACCAGGTTCTTGTTGCAATACACCTAGCGCTAAAATTGCCACCAACTGATCACCTGCAAACATACGCCCTTGATTGTCCATAGCTACTACACGGTCAGCATCACCATCAAACGCAAATCCAAGATCAGCACGTTGCTTTATAATTTCTTCTTTAAGCTGCACTAAATTTTTTTCTACCGTAGGGTCAGGTGGATGAACCGGAAATGTACCATCAATTGTTTCATTCAGTAATATATGGTCACCTGGTAATAATTTGGTAATTTCTGCCATCATTTGACCTGCAGCACCATTTCCTGCATCCCATACTATTTTAAGACTACTTGTATCAGGCTCAAATGCTGACCTTAATCCTTCTAGGTAAGCATTGGTAACATCCTTTACTTGAACACCCCCTTGTCCTTCTATAAATTCTCCTTGTTGGCAGACGCGTCCAATTTCCATGACATCATCGCCATAAAAGGGTTTGCTACCCAGTACAATTTTAAAACCATTATGGGTAGGAGGATTATGGGAGCCAGTAATCATAATACCGGCATCAGCCTGTAAGTGCTTAACAGAAACATATGTCATTGGTGTTGGCCCACATCCAATATCCAACACCTGCACACCAGAATCTACCAACCCACTAATAAGCTGCTCTTTCAGTGCAGGCGAACTTAACCGACCATCGCAACCAACACAGATTGTAAGTGCTTCTTTTTTAAGACGCGTTGATGCAAGCGTTGCAAAAGAACGACCAATAAAATAAGCATCTTGCTCAAATAAGGTTTCGTTAACAATGCCCCGAATATCATAAGCTCGTAAAATAGATGCATTAAATTGGTGAGGAGGAAGTGTAGTAGCTTTCATAAGGATATATAATTCTGGATGTTGTACTGCTTCAAGATGAACAAGAACATAACTATCTTTATGGCAATTAACAAGCAAGACCTTATAAAATCACTCTTTACCTTGTCTTTCAAAATTAGGCTTACCTGGCAAATTACTTAACATTCTAACCCTTAACCATGGAGGCAATATACCAATAAGTCTAGTCATCGTATAAAGCCAAAAACCAAAACCAATACGAATAGGATTGGTTTTTAATTTACGTTTTATAAGTTCCGCAGCAGCGTCTGCTTCCATCAAGCCTGGCATGGGATAATCATTAATATCCGTCATTGGAGTTTTGATGTAACCTGGTGTAATCACGGTTACACCGATGTTAAATGGCGCAAGCAAACCCCTTAGTGCTTCACCATACATACGAACAGCCGCTTTACTTGCACTATAGGCAGGAGAACTAGATAGTGCCACAAAGCCTGCCAAAGAACTCACCAATGCCAATTGTCCTGATTTTCTTTGACGCATGCGATCCATCAATGGATAAATGGTATTGATGACACCATGAAAATTAATATCCATCACTTTTTTGGCTTGATCAGCCCCCTCTCCACCTAGGCTACCTGCAGAAACCCCAGCATTGGCAATAATGCAATCAACTGGATGAGCGTCATCAAACGTAAGCAACCATGCTTGCATTGTATCAGCGTCTGTAACATCCATGCTTGCAGAATGCACCTTGGCACCACTATCTTGGCAGTATGCAATTACCTCATTTAGTCGCTGCTGATCTCGAGCCAACAAACCTAAAATGATACCCTCCTGGGCGTATGATTTTGCCATTGCGGCTCCTAAACCACTACTGGCACCTGTAATCACAATGACTTTTGGGTTGCGCATGTTTATCCTTTATTGTATGTGTCCAAGCTTTGCTACGCATTTATAATCGTTAGGTATGCTCATGGAACACACCCTCACACGTCGCGGATTTATGTTTGTATTATCATCTCCTTCTGGAGCAGGCAAAACTACGCTCTCCAGACTGCTGATGCAAAATGATGATAACCTCACTATGTCCGTATCCTATACCACACGTGCCATGCGAGAAAAAGAGGAAGATGGCATTGACTATCATTTTGTTGATAAAGAAAATTTTCAGCAGAAAATTGATACTAAGTTCTTCTATGAATACGCCGAAGTATTTGGCAACAGTTATGGCACACCACGCCAGGTGGTAGAAAGCGCCATTGATGCCGGCCAAGACGTATTATTTGATATTGACTGGCAGGGCACAAGACGTCTTACCGATAAAGCACGAGAAGATATTGTGAGTGTTTTTATTCTTCCTCCTTCTATGCAAGAATTGGAACGCAGACTTCGCACCCGCGCTCAAGACGCAGATGAGGTAATTGCTCGTCGTATGGACCGTGCGGCCCAAGAAATCAGTCATTGGGACGAATATGACTACGTTATTATTAATGACTCTATTGATGGTAGCTTACAAAAAATTCTTTATATTCTTAAATCTGAACGCCTAAAGCGTACCCGTCAACATGGGCTTGGCAACTTTGTTGACGAACTAATTCACTAATACTAATTACCAATTAGTATTAAAAGGCATTTATGCTAATTGACAATTAGTATAAATAGCATATAATACTAATTATTAATTAGTATTATATGCTATGACTATTACACCTACTATACTCAAATCAATTATTACTGATCAGAAGCATGACCATAAGCTTCCACGAAACTATATTACGCGTGATATTGAGACCAAATTAAAAGAATTATCAAATAATGATGAAATCATTGTACTTACTGGCTTACGAAGAGCTGGTAAGTCTGTATTATTACAACTTATACGAACATATTATAAAAAATCAGACTACTATTTCAACTTTGAAGATGATCGGCTTTCCCATTTTACAAGTCAAAATTTTCAATTACTTTATGAAACCTTCATAGAAATATATGGTATACAACAAACATTCTTTTTTGATGAAATTCAGAATATTAAAGGCTGGGAAACATTTGTTAGACGCCTTTATAACGCAGGATGCAAAATATACATTACAGGCTCAAATGCAAATTTATTCAGCCAAGATCTAGGTACTCGCCTTACAGGAAGATATATCCCTGTTACTATTTATCCTCTTTCATTTCACGAATATGTTGGCAATACCGAACCTTCTATCGCTAACAATAAACACTTTGGAACCAAAGAAATTGGAGTGATAAAGAATTTATTTGGAGAATTTATCAAGCATGGCGGTATACCTGAATATGTCAAACGAGGCCAAAAAGAATACTTACATACTTTGTATGAAAGCATTATATACCGTGATATTGTAACACGCTACAAACTCAAAGATGCAACATTGATAAAAAACATCGCACATTATTTAGCTAGTAATATTGGCAAAGAAATCACGGCCAATAGCTTAAAGAACATTTTTGGTGTCGCTAATAGTGTAACAATAAGTCATTATCTTGACTATTTACAGCATAGCTTTTTATTTTGCTTAGTAAATCGTTATCACAAATCACTTAAAACTCAACTTCGCTCTCCTAGAAAAAACTACATCATCGACCCCGCTATGGCTAATTTAATTGGCTTTAGGCATTCGGATGATTATGGCCGCATGTTAGAGAATATTATATTTCTTGAGCTCAAACGTCGTGGTCATGAATTATTTTATTTTTCAGAGACAAACGAATGTGACTTTATCGTCCAAAAAAATAATACAGTAACTAGTGCTATTCAGGTATCCTTAAACATCAGCAATTCTACAACAAGAAATCGCGAATTAATTGGTCTAAAAACAGCGATGAAACATTTTAACCTTCAAGAAGGTTTTATTATCACTCAAGATGAGGAGGAAACCATTTTTATAGAAACTGATGAAGGCAACAAAGATACCATACACATCATACCTGCTTACAAATGGTTATTGACATAATCATAAAAGTAACCTCTTATAGCATCAGAATGTTTATTAATATTTAAATAAACACTCAGTTCACTGGTTTAAAGAGGTATAAACAATGGTAGGGTATGTTCTTATAGAAACTGGTGGCACCTTTTCGATGGGTAGAAATAAAGAAGGAAAACTCACACCCACATATGACATACGCTTTTACTGTCTTGCAATGGCCATTGCTGACCTGAGCGTAAGCAATGATATTAAAAAAGAGCTTCTAAAGACGCTAACTGAGGCAAATACACCTATTAACAACCATGGTATTGAGTCTGAAGAAGTAACCTTATTTTTGAACAAGCTGATAGATTCAATTAACAAGCATCGTAGAGAAAAAGAACCCTATAATCTAGACAGTCTTTTTGCTCTCTATAAATTCAATCAAGAAGTTAAAAAACCCTACACCATTGACAGTATTGTATTTGATATCCATGAACACTATCCTTTGCTCTTTAAAAGCATCATGGATTCACTATCTACTGGAGAACACGTTATTGTCATTGGGGGCACAGACACGTTAGAATTTTATGCCAAAATGATTGCTTATGATCCACGGTATCAAAAATGGCGAAATGAAAATATAGATAACACAAGTCATCTTATTTTTTTAAGTTCCATGGTAGCATTTTGCGATGGACCTGCTCACATTGCAGCACTTCTTGCTCATGCACAAACAACCACAGAAGAACCTACCCCAACACCATTCACCTATGCTATAACCGCTAAAGATAGTAAGTGCACAGCAATTACGCAACATGATTTGTATGCCCCTCTTGCTAAGATATCTGCGACCAAATTTAATGCATTTCGTAGTGGTTCAACCGCCGAGACTCCCGAATCGATGGCAAAAAACATGACTAGCCTTGATGGAAGAACGTTCAATAAAGTTGCACCACCGCTTATTAACGGTAATAGTTGCGCTGTTATTGAATCTTATTTAAGGCACTTTCACGATGCTGTAGTTATTATTGAACTACCCTTACATCCTAGTGAAAGTAACGACAGATCAAAATGGAACGCTATTCTTGAATTGGTAAAAGAACGATCAGCAAACGGTATTCACACTATTGTGGTGAATGATTTACGTTTTAACATCATGCACAGACAATTAATGTCTACTACACCAAATGATCATGTTATATGCGATCGGTTTGTTTTGGCTTTTCAAAAGGAGGGAGGAATTGTTGTACAAAATACTACTACGAATGATACTTATGCAATGGCATTATTTACATCAGTGCCACCTATAAAAGCACAATCCTCGCAAGAGAGGCATCCTCTAGTTGGCCCTCAACCTCAAATTGGTATTCAATACGTTCCTGACCAAGAAATGTTTAAGGATGCACTTGATGCTTGCAAAACTCTCGCTGGCCACGGGGAACAAACTACTGTTGTTCTTCGGGCTTTACCTGGCAATACATTACCAATTTCTATGCAAGGATGTCTTTTAGAAACACTTGACGCGCCATCGGTAGCAACTATATGTGTCGGATGCAAATATCCTGAAGGAAAGCCACAAAGCAAATATGCTGCAGCAGGAGAAGCAGGCCAACACGTTCAACAACTAAGAATGACGTCACCTTCAAGAAGGTTAAGTAGCAGTAGTGTAAGCTCTATGTCGTCTCCATCGTCATCATCGCCACCATCTTCTGGAGGAAGTGGCTCCCCAGGACTTCCATAGCCATTAAGAAAACTTTTCTCAAGATGATGCACCATTGGTTGACATCTTACCTTCCTTACCACGTAATAACCTCATAATATTATCTTTGTGGCGATAAATAATAAGCCCATTAATGACCAACGATAACGCCCCTACTCCTGAAGGTGCAAACGCAATTGCAATCACTGGTGATAGTGCTGCTCCCAATATTGACGATAATGAAGAATATTTTGTAATTGAAAACGTAGTAAGCCACACCGCACCATAAAAGAGTGCTACTGGCCAATAAATCACGGCATAAACCGCCAATGACGTCGCCACCCCTTTACCACCTTTAAACTGTAACCAAACTGGAAACATATGGCCAACCACTACTGCTAATCCTGCTAACAATGCAGCTTGATGACTGACACCTATTGCCATAGCAACCGCAGCAATACCCTTTAATATATCTAAGATCAGTGTAATAGCTCCCCATTTTTTACCACATGTTCTTAGTACATTTGTTGCCCCAATATTTCCTGAACCTTCTTTGGTCACATCCACTCTAGCAATATATTTTCCAATAATCATTCCAAACGGAATAGATCCAAACAAATAGGCTAGACCAACAACAAGAATAGTGAATAATATTTCCATAACACACTCTTTAAAAGGACTATTAGTTATTCAAGGTTTTTTGATTACGGTTATATTTGCGCCACAAACGAACATTTTGATTATGCTGTTTAAGGTTAGTCGCAAAACGATGGCCTCCCGTTCCATCCGCCACAAAATAGAGCTCATTGGTTTTATCTGGCATTAATGCAGCTTCAATTGAGGCTTTACCAGGATTGGCAATGGGACCGGGTGGCAGTCCATAATTTCTATAGGTATTATAAGGGTCTTGGCGCTCTAAATCTTTGGTATATAATGGACGCTTAAGCACATATTGACCTTTAGTTATTGCATAAATTACTGTTGGGTCAGTCTGCAAACGCATGCGTTTATTTAAACGATTCACAAAAACGGCAGCCACTCGCTTACGCTCATCCGGCATGCCAGTTTCTTTTTCAATGATAGATGCAAAAATAAGCGCTTCTTCTTTGGTTTTTATTGGTAAATCTGAGTCACGCTGTTGCCATAATTGATCAAGAGCAGTTTGCATTGCAGCTTGCATTTGTTTCACTAACTGTGCTCTGCTTTGGTTATAATGGTAACTGTACGTCTCCGGTAACAATACTCCTTCCGGAATATTGTTTGGTACATCACCTGTCATATGCGGCGCATTTGTCACTAATTCTAGTATCTGAAAGGTCATCAGACCCTCAGGAATTGTTAATTGATAAACAATAGTATCACCACGTGATAGCTTTTCAAAAACATTATAAGGCGTCACAGCTCCTTCAAATGCATATTGTCCGGCTTGTAGCATGTGGTCAGGCTTAAGAAAACGAAGCCACAAAGAAAATATTTTAGGATTCGTGATCACATCCTGTTTTGCCAACATATCCGCAATCGTATTGATAGCAGTACCAGGCTCTATAAGAACAATTTTCTGAGCACCCAACTCTGTTGGTGTTTGAATATACTGCTCCAACCACATTGCAGCAGTGGCAACCAAAAATACCGCCACAACCACACACACCGCAAAAGTAGCAATTATCCACTTAAACAGCTTTTTACGAGCACTTCCACCCGGCTTTTTGTTTTCGCTGGGCGTTGGTGAAGAGGCCGTCACAATATTTTACTCACATTTTTTAATGATAAGTGACGCATTTGTTCCTCCAAAACCAAATGAATTGGATAACACAGCATCAACCTTTTTCTCTTTGGCTACCAAAGGAACCAAATCCATGCCCTGACTTCCTTCAGATGGAGTCTCAAGGTTAAGTGTTGGAGGAAGAATACCATGATGAAGAGCTAATGTCGCAAATATCGCTTCCACACCGCCAGCTGCACCAAGCAAATGGCCAATGGATGATTTGGTAGATGACATTGACATGTTGTCGTCACCAAATAGTCGACGTACAGCCGAAAGCTCAATCATATCCCCAAGCGGAGTAGAGGTACCGTGAGCATTCACATAACCAATATCAGAGCTATTAAGCTTAGCATGATCCAGTGCCATTTTCATAGCACGGTATGCACCATCACCGTCTGGATGTGGTGAAGTAATATGGAAAGCATCACCCGATAAGCCATAGCCGGCAACTTCACCATATATTTTAGCTCCGCGTGCTTTAGCGTGTTCTAGCTCTTCTAGAACAACCACTCCAGCACCCTCACCCATCACAAAACCATCACGGTCTTCGTCCCATGGACGAGATGCTCTGTGTGGAGTATCATTAAAATTGGTGGAAAGTGCTTTAGCAGAAGCAAACCCTGCAATACCAAGAGGACATATTGCAGCTTCAGCACCACCGGCAACCATCACATCTGCATCGCCAAAAGCAACCAGACGCGCTGCATCACCAATAGCATGTGCTCCCGTAGAACAGGCAGTTACTGCTGAATGATTAGGGCCTCTAAAACCATATTTAATGGAAACCTGACCCGATGTTAGATTAATCAAACTACCAGGTATAAAGAAAGGACCAACTTTACGAGGCCCATGCTCGTGCAATAGAACTGAATTTTTTTCAATCCATGGCAAGCCACCAATACCAGAGCCTATCATCACTCCAGTACGTATACGTGACTCTTCATCCTCTGGTTTCCAGTCTGCATCTTCAACAGCCTGTGTAGCTGCTGCTACACCATAGAGAATAAAATCATCAACCCTACGACGCTCTTTAGCAGGCATCCAATCATCTGGGTTAAATCCATCTTCTTGGTCTTCGTGACTAGGAACCTGACCAGCAACACGCGCAGGCATTGCAGATGGATCAAACTTGGTAATAGGACCCAAGCCAGATTGACCTTCAATAAGCCGCTTCCATGTGGCATCAACACCACACGCCAGCGGACTTACCATTCCAAGACCGGTAATAACAACTCGCCTCATCAACGCTTCGCACCTATGTCTGATTAAAAACAAAAAACGCTTAAGTATTTATACTTAAGCGGCTTCATCGGATACAGATTTAATATACTTTACAGCATCTTCCAGGGTTACAATTTTTTCTGCTTGTTCGTCAGGAATCTCGATACCAAATTCTTCTTCAAACGCCATCACAAGCTCAACTTGGTCAAGGCTATCTGCCCCCAAATCGTCAATAAAGCTAGCATTAGCAGAAATCTTGCTCTCGTCTACATCAAGATGTTCAGCAACAATCTTTTTGACTTCATTTTCGATATCACTCATATCAGATATTCCTAATTATTGTTAAAAACATTTAGTTGTATTTAAGGCAACTTGTAAAGTTTAGCCTAGGGCGCATTCGCCCATTATTAAGAGCACATCATATGGCCAATTGTTGGTGAGTCAATGGTTTTTTATTTGTAATCTTTAATACCATAAAGAGCTCTGCAATTTACACCTGTTAAATTAAGCCTATACGAGGTAGCTGTAGATTGTGAGGCAGTTGCCCAATCTTGATCAAGGCAGTGTACACCTCTAGTAAAAGAACTATCTCCTCCTTCCATAGCAATTAACTTACCCTTATTCGGTATCCCATCATCAATTTTTTCATCTAACTGGAATGTTTGTAAAGGAGTCATAACGGCTCCCCACGGCATCCACGAACCTCCCCCTGTATAATCAAAAATTCTACCAATATGCACAGCTGTAGGTCGCACTCCAAATACTGGGCCCGAATGTGTTAAATACAATACCCCTCCATCTGAATGGATATCAATAGATGGACAAAATGACCGAAAGAAACCTTCCGAGACCGACGGAGTCCCTGTAATGTCTGTACCTAACAATTCAGCTTTAGCAACTTGTTGCATAGCATGCATTTGTTCATTGTCAGGAAAACCATCATACTCTATATCAAAATCGCCATCTCCGTTTGACGTTCCTGATGCACCAGACCCCCAATACGACTCAGCATTAACCATATCACCTGGATATGCTTGATACGCACTTTCAAATGTTCTAAATGCACGCTCATATGTCTGCAAATCAGACACTAAAGACTGCAATCTTGCACTCTCCACAAGCGAAGAGGCAGCTGTAATAGCTGCAACAATAAGACCAATAATTAATAACACTATTGATAGCTCAATTAGTGTAAATCCTCTGATCACAAACCCTTTATCCTGTAACCATTTCCATCATCGTGGTCACCACCGCAGGAGCATGTTGTTTGTTAGTTCTGGATTTAGCATAGAACATAAAACCTTGCAAAAAACATAACAACGCTCGAGCCAGTTGATCCGCATCTTTGTGGTCTGGAATATGCCCTTGTGCTTGTCCATCCCTAATACAAGCCGTAAAAATAGATTCCAATTTACTACAAAAACCTTCTATTACCTCAACTACTTGTTGACTAACCGCATCACGCTCTGCAAGTGCATTAAGGTACAAACATCCTTTAAATTGGCTAGTACACCCAGCTTCTTCTACTTTACGAAAATACAACTCCAACGCTTCTAATGATGGAGATTCCATCATCGTGGTAAACATCTCATTCAAATATTGATTATAAAAATTCTCTAGTGATGCAGAAAAAAGTCCTTCCTTACTACCAAACTCTTTATACATACTTGCTGTATTAAGGCCAGTAGCTTCAACCAAATCAGACATCGACGTTGCTGTGAACCCTTTCTGCCAAAATACATTCACAGCTTTGCATAATACGTCATCACGCTGATATTCTTTTACCCGAGGCACGGCACACTACCCTCACATTGTTAGTTGCTTACACCCCCAGAATGTTATCTTCTTTATACGACAAAGCCAACTATTTCTTTGATTTGCTTGATATTTTTTTCAGCAAGTGCTGCAGCATTTTCTGCTCCTTTATCCAATAAAGACTGAAGGTAGGCCTTATCATCTGTGAGCTGACGATATGTGGTTGTGATAGGCCCCAAGTGCTCAATCACAGCATCAGAAAGTAGTGTCTTAAATTGTGAAAATCCCATCGATTCAACCTCTTGGCACACTTGCTCATGCGTTTTTCCAGTAATAGCTGCATAGATATTGATAAGGTTGGTAGCTTCAGGTCGATTATCAGGATCATGCGTAATCCCTTCATGCATATCCGATTTCGCTTTTTTAAACTTTTTTGCAATAGTATCACTATCATCGCTAAGATGAATTCTGCTATATTCAGATTCATCCGACTTACTCATTTTTTTGGTGCCATCACGTAAACTCATTACCCTAGTAGCAGGACCAGCAATAAGCGGCTCAGGAAGCGTAAAATATTCACGATCATATTGGCGGTTAAATGCGCCCGCAATATCACGAGTAAGTTCCAAATGCTGCTTTTGATCTTCACCCACCGGTACATGTGTGGCATGATAAAGTAAAATATCTGCAGCCATTAGCACCGGATAACCATAGAGCCCTAACCCACTTTGGTCTTTATGCTTACCGGCTTTTTCTTTAAATTGCGTCATGCGATTAAGCCAACCCAGGGGCGTCATTGTTCCCAAAATCCAGGCTAATTCACAATGTCCCGCTATACGGGACTGGTTAAATATGACTGACGTTTCAGGGTCAATACCACAAGCAATATATGCTGCGGCCGTATCTAAAGTTGATTCAGTAAGGTATTTTGGATCCTGAGGAACAGTAATAGCGTGCAAATCCACAATACAAAACAGACACTCATAACTGCCTTGAATATCAACCCATTGCTTAATAGCACCCAAATAATTGCCTAAGTGAAGGTTACCAGTTGGCTGAACACCAGATAAAACACGAGATGTCATCATAGAAAAAGAGATTATTATTAACTGCGTTAAAAACCAACCTAGTTTTCCCAGGGTCGGTCGATTGAAGCAGCAGCATAATAATAGCCTTGGATATAGTCAATCTCCATAGACTTCAAAATATCAACAATCTCTTTATTTTCGGCGAATTCAGCAACCACTTCTAACTTCAGTTGCTTGCCCAATTGCACTAATGTTTCTACAAATGCTCTACTATCAGCATTGGTTTGAATGTCACGTACATAAGAACCATCAATTTTAACAATATCCAATGGAAGCGTACGAATTTGTGCAAAGGATGTATACCCAGTTCCAAAATCATCAAGAGCAATTTTACACCCAAGATCTTTGATAATTCTTACATTTTGTTCAAGTTTTTCGGGATTAAGATTCGTGCTAGTCTCTGTAATTTCCACTATTAATCGATTTGCAATATCATGTTCTTTAAGCCTATTGGTGATGGTTTGCATCCACTTTAAATTTTGTAATGTGTAATGCGAAGCATTGATACTTAAAGTTATATCAGGATATTTAATCAGCTCATCAATCGCCATGGTTAAGGTTGCCGAATCAATAAGGTCAACAAATCCCATTTTCTCTGCTACTGGAATGAATGGCCCAACCGTTACAGGGTCACCATCCTCGTCAATAATACGTAACAGACATTCATAAAAACCAGCCTTTTCAGTTTTGCTATCTATAATTGGCTGAAATGCTAGTGCCAACTTATTTTCACGAAAAGCATTCTGAATACAATTTGCCAGCACCATCTGGTGCTTAGATGCAATAATTTTATGCATTTGAGAGTTATTAAATAACATATAATTATTGCGGCTCTCTACTGCATGATTCATCGCAATATATGCTTGGTTAATAACATCATTGGGCTCTATATCAATAGATGTAAAAATAGCACCTCCAATTGTTGCTGATAATTGTATTGGAGTGCCACCGGAAATATTTCCAAAGCTCAATAAAAAATTGTATATTTCATTTGCCTTGGTCTCAAGCTTCATTTCATCACAATGTTGTATAATGACATTTAAGTGATCCTTATCGACCTGAATGGCAATATCATGCGCGTCAATGGCCTGCTCTTTAAGAGACTTGCATACTTTTTCTAGAACAGTAGACGCAAACTTAGCCCCATGACTACTAATAATAGTCGACATATTATCAATCTGCACATACAAAATACCAGAGCTTATTGCTTGTCCAGTACCAAAACTACTAAGCATTCTTTTAACATACGGCACGGGATCAGCATGCTGGGAAGCATAAAATTGTGAGTCTTCTTTCATATATAATCACTTTTGCAAATTGGGCTCGTGTGGCTAAGTATACGCTCTAACCCTTAAGAAACCCTTAACAAGAGACTTCTTTTGCACCTGATTTAATATGAATATCACGCTGAGGAAATGGAATTTCAATATCATGTTCATGGAATTTATGCCAAATAGCCAGCAATATTTCACTTTGAATATTGCCCATGCCGTTAACCGGGTCATTAACCCAAACACGCAACTCTAGATCCACTGAACTGTCACCAAAACCTCTTACTAAGCACCGAGCTTCCGGCTGCTTAAGCGCCCTGGGATTATCATTTGCAGCTTCAACAATAAGGTCCATTGCCTTATTGAGGTCTGTATTATAGGACACGCCCACAGGAATACGTATCCGAATATTATTATCCGTAAAAGACCAATTTTCTACCTGCTGGGTAATCAACTGCTCATTAGGAATAAGATGCTCTTTACCATCACGCGTAATAATGGAGACATAACGTAACCCCAATGCATTCACCCAACCATACGTATCATCAACTGCGATAACATCACCGGGCTTAATGGACCGATCCGTCAATAATATGATGCCCGAAATAAAATTAGAGACCACTTTTTGTAAACCAAAACCAAGACCCACACCCAGCGCACCACCAAACACTGCAAAAGCTGTCAAATCCAAACCAATGGCATTAAGCCCAATCAAAATAGTCAGTGTAAAAAGTGTTATTTTAGTGACTTTGCTAAATAATACTTTAAGTGAAGGAGTTAGATCTTTAGCTTTTTTAATACGTTTATCCGTTACCTTTGATATACGTGATGTTATCCACCATAGCATGGCAAATATAATGCTACCCTTAAGCACTGTGTACAAGGTAATACGAGTATCACCTATGGTTACACCAAAGCCATCTAGAAGTTCAATAGTCTGACCTAAAGCACCAAACATATGAAGAGCAAGCATGCCAATTACGGTAATTTTAATCCACCGCATTACATAACCGTTATCCAAAAAGAACGACGCCGTACTAATGACAGACCACGCAATTAATAAACTCGTGATAATAGCCGCAACCTGATTCGGCAATCCATAAATGCTCGCCACAACGTTATATATTCCAAAAACGACGACACCAATCAGTGGAAAAAGCAAGTGATGTACTAATGGAATTACTTTAGCCAACCTATGGGTATTTGGCACATCACTCAATTGCTTTACTAATCTTCGGTGGACCATCTTTGTTATTAGCAGCAATACCACCAGCATAGCTAATTGAATGGTCGTATGAATTGATAATATATTAGTCTGAACCCACCGCATCGACTCTTGAGTGATAGCCTGAATATCAACCAAATTAAGAGGATCTTGCATTGCTTACGCTTCCTGGATATAGTGTTGTCCTATTTTTTATCACACTATGCCCATTGTGCAGCAAATTTGCAAGCTAGCAATCATCTAATCACATGTCCAATCCTGCCGTCCTTAGTATACAAAATGCATATGTCACCTTTGGTGGCAAACCGTTATTTGAAGATATTGACGTACACATTCACTCGGGTGACAAAATTTGTCTTGTGGGTAAAAATGGCGCTGGCAAAACCACACTCATGAAATTGATTTGCAATGAACTGGAATTAGGTGAAGGTAAACGTATTACTGCTCCAGGTCTTAAAATTGGCTTTCTCCAGCAAGAAGTTACATTTGATAAAAACGACACAGTATTTGATTTTGTATTTAAGGGACTCGACAAAGAAGATCGCACAGATGAAAATCAGTATTATGTCTCCATGGTCATCAGCCCACTTGACTTAGAAGAAAACCAAAAAATGAATGTTCTGTCAGGCGGACAATTACGACGTGCCGCCCTTGCCAGGTCACTTATTCAACAGCCTGACATTTTACTATTAGATGAACCAACCAATCACCTTGATATTGAAGCTATTGAATGGTTAGAAGGCATGTTAAATAGCTATAAGGGCGCATTATTATGCATTAGCCATGATAAACGCTTCTTAGAAAAAATATCCAATAAAGTCTTTTGGCTGGATCGCGGGAAAGTTAGAGTATGCCCTAAAGGATTTAAATATTTTGACGAATGGTCAGGTATGTTACTAGAGCAAGAAGCGCGTGAACTTGAAAACCGACAACGAATATTGGCAGGTGAAGTTGAATGGGCTAGCCGCGGAGTAAAAGCAAGACGCAAACGAAATGTACGTCGCCTTGACCTGATGCATCAAGAGCGCGAAAAGTTAAAGCATGACCAATCGCGATTTCGTCAAGCCACAAAAAAAGTGGAAGTAAAGCTTGATCATGACCAACACGATGTTGCCTCAAAACTAGTGTGTGAATTTTACCGTGCATCTAAGAGCTTTGAAAATGGCACTGTGCCTATTTTAAAAGACTTTAGCTTTAAAATTATGCGCGGTGATCGCATTGGTATTTTAGGTAAAAATGGCTCAGGAAAGAGTACATTTATTAAATCGTTGCTCAAACAAATCGAACCTGATTCTGGCACAGTAAAACTTAATAAATTTATTGAACCTTCTTACTTTGATCAAGACAGAAGTACACTTGATAATAGTAAAACCCTATGGGAAACATTATGTCCCGAAGGTGGCGACTATATAGAAGTTGGTGGCAAAAAACGCCATGTATGTGGATACTTAAAAGACTTTTTATTTGATCCCAAAATAGCCAAAGACAAAGTAGGTACACTTTCTGGTGGACAGAAAAACCGACTGATGCTTGCTAAGGTTCTCGCCAATCCAAAAAATCTTCTTATCCTGGATGAGCCAACTAATGACCTGGATATGGAAACTATGGACATGCTAGAAGAAACGCTCTGTCATTATCAAGGAACACTTCTTGTGGTGAGTCATGATCGCGATTTTCTGGACCAAACCGTCAGCCAATTATTAGTATTTGAAGGCAATGCAAACGTAGTTCACTGTATTGGTAATTATGACGATTATGTCCGCATTGCTGATAAACCTTCTAACCCAGATACAAAAAAACCACAGACGCCCCCTAAACAGCAACCCACAAAACCAAAAAAGATCAAACTTTCCTACAAAGAAACCTATGACCTTGAGCACCTACCTGCTCAAATAGAGACGTACGAGAAAGAAATAGCACAGCTAAACGAAGCACTCTCAGACAGTGAACTATACAACAGCGACCCTGATGGATTTGCTAGCAAGGTAAAGCGCCTTGATGAAGTTAAGAAACTTATTGATCAGTCAGAGACCAGGCTTTTAGAGTTGATGGAAAAGAAGGATAACCTAGAATGCTAAGCCTTTTAAATAATCCTCTAGGTTTCTAACCTGTATCTCATCCTGTTGATATTCACTGACCAGTTCTTTAACCACCTGAACTCCAGATACATGGTATTTGTTACAAAAATATTTTAGGTGCTTGCTTATATCTTTATCTTTATGTTTTACCTCAATTAACCAGATTAGCTCTTGATCATGTACTAAAGCAAAGTCAACTTCTTTACCATCTTTAGTACGCAAATAATGAAGCTTATGAGTTTGCGCTTTATAGTCAGTTAGCCCATAGCAATATTTTAATAATGAGAATGCTGTTAGGTTCTCAATTTTGGCACCAATATCACCTATTACCATTCCAGAGTCAAAGAAGTAAATCTTTGGTTCTTTAAGTATACTTCTAGCAATATTTCTTGAATATGGGGTCACTTTAAAAATGATGTACAGCGCTTCCAAAATATCAATATACTTCTTAACCGAAGTAGGAGATAATTTTACATCCCTAGCAATAGATTGCATGGAAATAGGCGAACCCACACTACGCCGCAATAGTTCTAGAATTGTACGCATACTGTTAATATGATTAATAGAACCAAATTCAAGTAAATCAGTAGTAAGTAAACTTGCAAAATATTGCTGCCGCCAGCGTTCAACTTCTATTTCATCATGTTCTAAAAAGGGCTCTGGAAAACCACTTCGAGCCAACAGATCATTTAACGTTGCTTGGTATCCTATGTAATGAAGCTCCGATAACGATAAGGGCAATAATCTATGTCTAAAATATCTACCCGCCATTGAATCTCCCATGTGATCATACACATCTAGTCTTGCACTTCCGGTTACTAAAATATTTAATTCCTTGTGCTTAGTATCATAGACTCCCTTTAAGTAATTTTTCCACATAGGCATTTTATGAAGCTCATCTAACACCAATAACTCTGTATCATGTAACCATGCTTTCGTTTCAATAATGGCTCGATGATCCTGGTCATCATAATTAAGGTATGTGCTATTCCCATATGTTGAAGCAATATTTTGTGCGAGCCAGGTTTTACCTGCCTGCCTTGGACCAGTAATAACCACCATTTTCTTTTTTAGGTCCTGGATAATATAATGTTGTTGCAATCTTTTCATTTATACCCAACTCATTGCTTTGCTTTATTGACTATTCTCCAGTAAAATGGAGAATAGTCAAGACTTTTCTCCATTTTACTGGAGAATAGTCGGCAATTAATCAAATATTGTTGAAGAAGTAACATCAGCAGCTAACGTAAGCCCCTGCTGATTCATAACATACTGATAGAACTGTTTATTTTCTAGCACGCGCTGGACATAATTACGTGTTTCTTTAAAAGGAATATTTTCAATCCAATCCAGAATATCATAAAGATCGTTCATTTGCCGGGGATCGCCATTTTCTTTAATCCAGCGACGTACATTTGTGGGACCCGCATTATACGACGCAATTGACAACACATACGAATTATCGAAACGTTTATATAATCTATCAATATAATATGCGCCCAATGTTACATTAAAATAAGGGTCCGCACGAAGTTTTCCATAGGTATAGCGTAATCGTTTATGGCGTGCCATACGCTTAGCCGTAGAGGGAAGAAGCTGCATAAGACCAAGTGCATGTGCTGAACTTTTAGCTTTAGGGTCAAAACGACTTTCTTGTCGAATAATACCAAGAATAAGGGAATCGCCAACTTGCGAATTTGGCATCTTAGATAAGAAAGGAAATCCACTTTCTGTAAAAATAAGGCCTTTTTGTTCTGCCTGTTTTGCAGCATATACCGAAAGCGCCTTATTCTTAGCATGATTCCCAATAAGGCTGATAAGGGCAGCATGCCCTTCTGTTTCACTGTGATTAATAGCAGCTTTGATAAATTGTTTTGCAGTTTTTGGGTGCCCTGCATCAATCAAAATTTTTGCCAATGTTGCCATTTCATCTTGCCTAAAGACACGTTGATCTTCAGCAGTAGGAATAGGGAAATGAGGAATAATAGGCGGCTCATCACCAAATCGCTCAATATAAGCAAGTTGGCCGTAAAATGTGGTAGGGAAATGCGATGCAATGGTATACCAATTATTGGCAATATGCTTATTGCCATTAGCAGAGGCCGCCCTACCAGCCCAATATGCCGCACGCGCACGTGATATCGGGAACCGCACATGTTGAAACATTCGATAGAAATGCTCATAGGCTTGTGTAGGGTCATTTAAATAACGTAATGCTAACCATCCTGCAAGCCAGGACGATTCCGCAAATTCGGGAGTATCCGGTAAATTACCACTGCCACTTGAGAGAGTAAAAGCTTGCTTGTGCTGCTTTAAAGGCAAAAATTCTCTTACCAGACGCTTCTTGATCTGCCACCATTTTTCCTGGTATGGCTGGGTTGTTGCAACATCTTTGAGGTGCTCAAACGCACTTTGGTAGCGCTGACGACGCATATGCCACGAAACACGCTCATACAAAAACCCTGGATCATTTAGCATGTTTGTTGGCATTCTTTTGATAGCCGAACTGGCTGCTGGGTTATCACGCATCAGCAAAATACGTGCATTAAACGTAAGCTGATACTTTTCTTGTACCAAATTAAATAATCTTTTGGCGGCTGTAGCACGTTTATCCCACAGCAATCGATCAATCCGCGCTACGTGATCATCATGTGATAGAAATTGTTTATATGCACTCAAGAATGCCAATTCTTGTTTACGCTTCATATTACTATCTTTCCACACTTGCCTTACTAAACGCTTCATACGCGCTTGTATTTGTGGTGAAGATGGCTCCAAATTTGCCAATGCTTCTAGTAGCAATTCTTTTGCGTAGCTGGTTTTTGGGTCTTCATGGGCAAAATATTGTAATAATAGATAGTGCGGCGTCTTTTTTTCCAGAACATATTCTGACCATGTCGCGATACGATCACTTTGCGGCCAGTGTGGATAACGCTTAGCAAAGCTTATTGCCTCTTTGTAGGTATAGTTTTTAGTACCACTTTGGTACCAACGCCAATAAATTAAATCTTGTACCAACTGGCTATTGGTTTTTGCAGCAATATCAATAGCACTCGCAAAATGCTTTTTGGAAGCTTGCTTTAATGCCTGCTGAACTAGCTCAATTTGTTCATCGTTAAGAGGCCCAACGTTAGCACGTCCTGCCAAAGGCAAGATTAACAAAATGGTGGTAACTAAGCAAATAATCCTAAACATAATAAAGCATACTAAAGGGTGGTTTGAAATTTGCAAATTGTTTCGAAATGAACTATATGATTCAGTCCGTTTCAATAATTTTGGATTTAGTTTATGAGCATAGCATTTTTATTTCCTGGTCAAGGTTCACAAAGCGTCGGTATGGGTAAGGCACTAGCTGAAAGCTTTGAAGAAGCAAGAGATGTTTTTTCAGAGGTAGATGACACCCTAGACCAACATTTATCCAAATTAATGTTTGAAGGTGACCAAGATCAACTCACCGACACCCGTAACGCCCAGCCAGCGCTTATGGCGGTTTCGGTTGCAGTAACCCGTGTACTTGAAAAACAATCCGGCAAATCCATACAAGAGCTTTGTCAATTTGTTGCCGGTCATTCTTTGGGTGAATATAGTGCATTGTGCGCAGCAGGAGCCATTAGTCTTTCTGATACTGCTAGACTTTTGCGTACCAGAGGCACTGCCATGCAAGAAGCTGTTCCTCCAGGACAAGGCGGCATGGTAGCACTTGTGGGCACCGACTTTGAGACAGCACAAGATATTGCCAATCAAGCTTCATCTAAAGGCCCGTGCCAAGCAGCCAACGATAATGGTGGTGGACAAGTTGTTGTTAGTGGCGCAATGGCAGCAGTGGATCAAGTAATTACCATTGCTCAAGAAAAAGGCATCAAACGTGCTGTAAAACTTCCAGTAAGTGCACCATTTCATAGCACCATGATGGAACCAGCTGCTATCGTGATGAAAGATGCTCTGGCAGGCACCAATGTTATTTCTCCTTCTGTACCATTGATTGCCAATGTCACTGCCAGTGAAGTAACCGACCCACAAACTATCAAAGACTTGTTGGTAGATCAGGTTACAGGCATGGTACGTTGGCGTGAATCCATGCTTCATTTAGCTGAAAAAAATGTTAATCATGTGGTTGAATGTGGTGCTGGTAAAGTGCTAGCAGGTCTTATGCGACGCATCGATAAGGAAATAGCTACTACATGTATAGGTACCCCCGAGGATATTGAAAGCTACATTGAAACACTTTAAGAAAAAAGGATGATCTTATGTTTAATCTAGATGGAAAAACTGCTCTTGTAACTGGAGCAACTGGCGGGCTTGGCCAAGCTATTGCTAAATCACTTCATGCTCAAGGAGCCACTGTTATTTTAACTGGTCGTCGCCAAGAAGTGCTCCAAGAACTCGCAAGTGAACTTGGCGAACGCGCGCACGTACTTGTTAGCGACCTTTCTGATAAAGAGCAAACATCTGAACTTTTTGCCAAAGCAGAAGAACTTGCTGGACAGGTTGACATTGTCATCTGCAACGCAGGCATTACCCAAGACAACCTTACCCTTCGGATGAAAGACGATGAATGGCAAAATGTACTTGATACCAACTTATCTTCTACTTTTGTGCTCAATAAAACCGCACTTAAAAAAATGTTCAAACGTCGTTGGGGTAGAATTATCAATATTACTTCGGTGGTGGGTGTTACAGGAAATCCTGGCCAGGCCAACTATGCAGCCTCAAAAGCTGGCATGATTGGCATGAGTAAATCCATTGCCCAAGAAGCTGCATCGCGTGGTATCACTATTAATTGTATTGCCCCAGGGTTTATTAAAACTGCCATGACCGATGCACTTAATGATGATCAAAAATCTGCCATCACAGCCAACATTCCTTCTGGTGAACTTGGAAAACCCGAAGACATTGCCTCTGCCGTAGTGTATTTAGCAAGTAATGAAGCTGCGTACGTAACGGGCCAAACATTACACGTTAACGGCGGCATGGTAATGGTATAGACTTGAAGCCCTAGGAATTAAGTATATCTTTAATTATATTTGGCTGCTTCTGTATACAATATAAGAACGCTGTACTGACAGAGTCAGGCGTTCTTTTCCCCTGTTCCCAAGCCCTAAGAGTTTCAATATTTATATGGAACTCTTGAGCAAACTTGCTTTGGCTCATATTTTGTTGGTCACGTATTGCCTTAATATCTGAAGGCGAAGGTCTAACAGTACGCCCTTTATCATTAGATGATAAAGAATCCTGCAAATCGGCAATGAGCTCTTTTCCAAAATCCGACATTATAAATCTTCCTTCATGTTTGAAATTATTTGAGGTAAAATTTTCCTAATTGTGTTCTTTTCAGAGATAGTTAGATTCTCTTTCTCCGATTTGGCATATAAACTTAACAAAATAATCAACAAGTCATTATCATAGTAATAAATAACCCTAACACCAGAGCTCTTGCCCTTGTTTGATTTACCTGTTTTCCATCTAATTTTCCTCACCCCGCCAGTTCCTTTAATAAGGTCACCAGAAGTTGGATTCAATAACAGATAATCATATAACTCTTCTAAAACCTTATTGGTCATTAATTTGTTAGATTTTTTATCAAATGCTCTTAATGTTTTAATTGTAATATTTTTCACCTTGTTCTCCTTGCATTATAGGACATAGTCCCACAAGTGTCAACGTTACATTGAGACCCAAACCTTAATAGACAAGGTTAATCTTGACCAAGGCGCAAAAATGCGTTATTAGTTCATGAATTTTAGTAGTGAAATTATAACGATAGGGTAGTTTAGTATGGCAAGGGCTCGTGATTATGTTGATGAACTTATAGAAAGCAATGAAACTTCGGGAAATACTCGTTTTTCTTTCAAATCACCCAGCTCTGAAGAAGCTGGTATAGACTACATCGACATATTTAAATTCAATGAGCTTTATCTTGCAAAAATTACTAGCTACCTTCAACAATGTACCGCATTTAAAGAAGTGGATCTAACCACTTGCTATGTACCCAGCGGACGGTCGGGCAATATAACACCTGATGGCATGACAATAATTTGGAAAGCTTTAATACAAGCATGTTTTGACAACCCCAACATTAAATCTGTACATCTGTTGGTAAGTAACGGAACACCCGGTCATACCCAATATGTTTCTTTGCGTGATGTGAAATACCGATTTTGCCTTACGGATACATTTATTACCGTTGTTGATGAATTATCTCGTAAATATAATGGCAGCCCCGATAAAGCGGTTGTTGCAATAGCTGGCAAGAATGGCCAAACTTTTAATCAATTAACCAACCCTGAGGTATTTGCAGATAGTGATATAACTTGTGATGACATTTGTGCTCACATACCCTTCAGACCAATGGATGGAAGGCGCCAACACAAATATGCAACTGAGCTGAGACAAGAAAAAGATACCCTGCAAGAAAACGTCGCCATATTAGAACAAGAAATAGAAAGACTCAAAGATCAACTAGCACAAACAACGACGCAACCTCCAAGGTATTCAACTTTATCTACACAACGGCCCGCTGCTCACCACCCTTCCACTTTGCATGGGGCTAGCGGTAGACCAGTAGGAAGTAGTGACCAACAAGTCCACAGCCCATGGTGTATGCAATCTCCTTAGAATTATCATTTACTCTTATTTCCTCCTTTTCATCATTGGTAAAACTCGCTAGATTAACTTCGGGTTAACTAAGGGAGGAATTGGCACCATGAAGGATGCTGACGTTATCAAGGAAAGTAGCCGCAACGCGTATGCAAGCGAGGATAACTGCGTTAAACAGCTTATAAAAGCTGTTGAAAAAAGTGATTATGATGGCCCAGCAGTTAGCGACATTGCTCATCAATATATTCAAACCATCCGTAAAAATCCTAATGCCACGAGTGTTGAAAGCTTCTTTAATGAGTATGGCCTGGGTAGCAAAGAAGGCCTTGCCATTATGTGCTTAGCAGAAGCACTCATTAGAATTCCTGATAATATCACTGCTGACGCATTGATTCATGACAAACTCAAAGGCACCGACTTTAGCAAGCATCTGAATTTTGGCAAATCCATGCTTATTAATGCTTCTGCCTTGGGGCTTAACATGGCAGAACGTTTGTCTAATTTAGGGAAATTTAGTCAATTTTCAGACCCCATTGTTCGAGAAGCCATTAAGTTTTCCGTACGTTATGTTGCAGACCATTTTGTACTTGCACAAGATGAGTCTGAAGCCATCGAACGTAGCCAGACATACCTGAAACAAGGTTACCTTATGTCGTTTGACATGTTAGGAGAAGGCGCACGTACCAAAGACCAAGCACGACATTATTACGACCAATACCTTCATCTTCTAGAAATGATGAAAGGCCAAGAAGGCACCAGCATATCGGTTAAGCTTTCTGCATTATATCCACGATGCGAATGGGCAAAGCTAGATGAAGCCAAATCTGCACTTACACCCATGATCAACACGTTAATTGCCATTGCCAGAGCAAGTAATATTAGTATTACCATTGATGCAGAAGAAGCATACAGAGCTGATTTTACATTGCACATCCTATCCCACCTACTTGGTCAGGAAGGGTGCAAAGGCTATAACGGCCTTGGTATGGCTGTTCAGGCCTACCAAAAACGAGCTCTTAGCACCATTCACGCTATAGCAAATATTGCTACCATGCATGACACGATAATACCAATTCGGTTAGTCAAAGGTGCTTACTGGGATTCGGAAATCAAACACTCCCAGGTAGAAGGGCTACCCACCTACCCTGTGTTTACTCAAAAACATCACACCGATATTTCTTACCTTGCGTGTGCTGATGCTATGCTGTCATACAAAGACCGTATTATTCCACAATTTGCTACACATAATGCACATACCATCGCTGCTATTGAACATATGGCCGGCAGTCGAAGTGTTGAGTTTCAGCGTTTATTTGGCATGGGACAAAAAATCTTCGAGCATATACTCAAAAGTCACCATCAATGCCGTATATATGCACCCATCGGTAAACACCATCATTTATTACCTTATCTTCTGCGCCGACTCATTGAAAACGGTGCCAATAATTCTTTTGTAAACAAAATAGCGGACCCTGACCTTGATTCAGAATTACTTGCCGAAGATCCTTTAGCCACCTATGCAGCCAGCCACGAATTAATGGCTGACCAACCACCGCAAATCAATGAACCCTATGCTATCTATGAAGACCGTCCCAATTCTAGTGGTGTTGATATTGGCAATCAACTTGCTATGGATAAATTACATACATCCTTAATCGCGCAATCCAATATTATTCATGATGCTCATAGCATCGTGGCTGGACACAAGCAAACATCTAGTAATTCCAATCGCAAAGTATTTAGTCCGCACAATCAACAGCAACATTTAGGCTATGTGTACAAAACTTCGCGTAGCACCTTGCAGTCTGTAGTTGACGTTGCTAAAACCGGATTTACGCATTGGTCCGTCAGACCATTGCACGAACGCTGCCAAATAGTCGAAAAAATCGCACAAAATTTTGAAGATCACCAAGAACAATTCATTAGCTTGTTAATGCGTGAGGCCGGAAAAACACTTCATGACGCCATATCAGAAATCCGCGAGGCCATTGATTTTTGTTATTATTATAGTCGCCAAGCTAGTTACCTAATGAACCAAAATATCCTAATGGACGCTCCTACCGGAGAAGAAAATACCTTGTCATGGCATCCAAAAGGAATATTTGTGTGTATTGCTCCTTGGAATTTTCCGCTTGCAATCTTTACTGGACAAATTGTCGCAGCCTTAGTAACAGGCAATAGCGTTATTGCCAAAGCTGCTGAACAAACCCCCATTATTGCTACCTATGCAGTAAATCTCATGCTTGACGCAGGTGTTGACCCAAAGGCATTATCGTTAATTCTTGCACGAGGCAGCAGAGTTAGCAAGCACGTACTAACAGATCCACGCATTGCTGGCGTAGCCTTTACTGGCTCCACTTCAACTGCACAGCTTGTTGCCCAAACATTAGCAAACCGCAAGGCACCCGTATCCATTGCTAGTTTGATTGCTGAAACAGGCGGCCAAAATGCAATGATTATCGATAGTAGTGCTCTTTTAGAACAAACCATTGATGATGTTGTGTTATCTGCTTTTGGCAGTGCAGGACAGCGCTGCTCTGCATGTAGAGTTGTGTATATTCAAAGTGAAATCTATGAAGACTTTGTATCCATGCTTACGGGTGCGATGGACTGCTTGAGCATTGGTAACCCCGAATCATTCGCGACCGATATTGGCCCAGTTATTGATGATAATGCAAAACAGACCATTGAAAAACATATACGCCAATACAAGAAAAAAGGGCAATTGCTTCACCAATCACCCATGGATGAAACTCTTCCTGGATCGTTTATCGCACCTACGGCCATTGAAATTTCTCATATTGCCGATCTTGAGGAAGAAGTTTTTGGACCTGTGTTGCATATAATCAAATATGACGTATCCGAATTAGATGATATTATCGACCACATCAATGATTATGGCTACGGACTAACCCTTGGCATTCAAAGCCGTATCGAAACCACCTGTGAATATATTAAAAATAAAGCTCATGTCGGCAATGTTTATGTCAACCGTTCTATGACAGGAGCCGTTGTTGGCGTTCAGCCTTTTGGTGGCGAAAATCTATCCGGAACGGGCTTTAAAGCAGGTGGGCCTCATTATTTATTACGGTTTATGAATGAACGTACCTATAGTGTCAATATCTCCGCCATTGGTGGAAACGTTGCATTATTTGAATAGCCATTTTATACAATATGGAAGTTGAACTTCCATATTGTATAAAACACAGTTGATTTTGTGTATTTTTGAAGCATCTTTTTTAGTTATTCGCCTACAACCTTACTTTGAAAATTTTGGCAAACGCCTCACCAAATCTTTTAAGCTTTATTTTACAGATACTGGTTTAGCCAGCTATCTTTTGGGTATCACTTAGCTGTTTTGACCGTATTTCATCTATGAATTTTAAAAAAATACTATACAGGCAAAATGAAAACCATTAGCGTAGGAAACTCCTTTTAAAAGACCTCTGCATAACTTCTAATTTGTCGGTATAACATCGATGCCCGATCCCTACGCTGACTTTATTCACCTTAGAGTCCACAGTTCATATTCGCTCGCCGAAGGGGCTATCGTACCAAAAGACATGATAGGATTATGCCAAAAGCATAACATGCCAGCAGTTGCCATTACTGATAGCTGCAATTTATTTGGCTCACTGGAATTCTCACTTGCTGCGTCAGAAAATGGCATTCAGCCAATCATCGGAGCAGTACTACCAATTGCATGCCGGCACGAAAGCTCCTTACAAACCACCACTTACGACCCAGTATTACTACTTGCTAAAAATGAAACCGGCTATCATAACCTGTTAAAGCTTGTCAGTCGTGCATACACACAGACCGAAGAACATGAAAAACCCCATGTTACACTTGACCTACTTACAGATCTTAATGAAGGCCTTATTTTACTTACCGGCGGTGCCCAGGGCCCCATTGGTCACTATTTGCTTGAAGACCAACTGGCACATGCTGAAACATTATTATTGCAACTACTCACCATATTTGGCGATCGCTTATATATTGAAATTATGCGCCATGGATTGCCAAGTCAGCAACAAACAGAACCGCATTTTATAGACCTTGCATACAAACATAACATACCACTTGTAGCAACCAATGATGTCTATTTTTCTTCTGCAGACATGCATGAGGCTCATGATGCACTGTTATGTATTGCTGAAGGTAGGTATGTAGAAGAAGAAAACAGACGTAAGCTTAATTCCGAGCATTATTTTAAATCAACCCGGCAAATGAAACAATTATTTGCCGATTTGCCTGAAGCGATCGAAAACACGGGTGTTATTGCAGTGCGCTGTGCGGCTATGTCACCAAAACGTGCTCCTATTCTTCCTCATTATGGCCAAGGGGATGAAGCCCAAGCATTAAAAGATGTCGCGGCACAAGGTCTAGAAAAAAGACTTGCTGATCATGTTTGGTCCGCCAATATGAGTGAGGAACAAAAACAAGAAGCTGCAAAACCGTACAGGGAGCGTTTGAAATATGAACTAAATGTGATTATTGACATGAAGTTCCCGGGTTATTTCTTGATTGTATCAGACTTTATGCGCTGGAGTGTTGCCAATAATGTACCGGTTGGCCCTGGTCGGGGATCAGGAGCAGGCTCGGTTGTGGCATGGAGTTTACAAATAACCGATTTGGATCCATTACGTTTTGGATTGCTTTTTGAACGTTTCTTGAACCCTGAACGGGTTTCGATGCCCGACTTTGATATCGATTTTTGCCAAGAGAAACGCGAACGTGTGATTCACTATGTTCAAGAAAAATATGGCGAAGACAAAGTTGCCCAAATCATTACCTTCGGAAAATTACAAGCACGTGCGGTACTTCGTGACGTAGGTAGGGTATTACAAATGTCCTATGGTCAGGTGGATCGGATAAGTAAAATGATTCCGTTTAACCCTATCGATCCAGTGACACTGCAAAAAGCCATCGATATGGATAAAAGTTTGCGTGAAATGCAACGCTCAGACCCTGAAATTGGTCACTTAATTGATTTAAGTTTAAAGCTCGAAGGTCTTAACCGGCACTGTTCAACACACGCAGCAGGAGTTGTCATTGCAGATCGCCCTCTAGAAGAGTTGGTACCTGTGTATCGTGATCCGCGCTCGGATATGCCCGTATGCGGTTATTCGATGAAATATGCCGAAAGCGCGGGACTCGTTAAGTTTGACTTTCTAGGCCTCAAAACATTAACCGTAATTGCAAAAGCATGTGAATTTATTGAAGCCAACGGCACGCATTTGGACATCTCTAAAATACCGCTGGATGATCGTCCCACCTATGACATGCTTGCTTTAGGTGACTCGGTGGGCGTGTTTCAGCTTGAAAGCGCCGGCATGCGCGACTGCTTGCGTAAGATGCGTCCCGATAATATTGATGATATTATCGCGCTTATCTCATTATACCGACCTGGTCCCATGGATAATATTCCGTCCTACATTGCACGTAAACACGGCACTGAAGAGCCCGATTACTTACATCCCATGCTTGAAGGCATCCTCAAGGAAACTTATGGAGTAATTATCTACCAAGAACAAGTTATGCAAATTGCGCAGGTAATGGGAGGCTATAGTCTTGGAGGCGCGGATTTATTACGTCGAGCTATGGGCAAGAAAATTGCTTCCGAAATGGATAAACAACGTGATTTATTTGTCGATGGTGCAGTTAAAAACAAGGTTGACCGCGACCATGCCAGTAGTATTTTTGATTTGGTAGCCAAATTTGCTGGTTATGGTTTCAACAAATCACATGCCGCAGCCTATGCGATGATTTCCTATCGCACTGCATATCTGAAAGCTAATTTTCCAGTAGAATTTTATGCGGCCTCAATGAATCTGGAGATCAATGATACTGATAAAATTAATGGCTTTATCCAAGACATTAAATCGCACGATATCCCAATCTTAGAGCCCAACATCAACCACTCAAATGCATTATTTAATCCTGAAATAAACAAGGATGGTAAATTAGCCATACGCTATGGCCTGGGTGCATTAAAAAACGTCGGCAGCGCAGCAATGCATCATGTGTGTGCTGATCGGGATGCGCACGGAGCATTCACCGATATTTTTAATTTTGTTGAACGTTCCGGCAATAAAGGGGTCAACAAAAAGCTACTCGAAAATCTTATTCGTTCTGGAGCATTAGACGTTCTGGAAAGCAATCGAAGAAAATTATATCATAACCTTGAAACACTACTTAAATATGGCTCTGGCGTAGCCAAAGAAAAACAAAGCATGCAACGCAGCTTATTTGACTTAATGGATGACTCCGAAAAATCAACCCCCAAACTTGATGACATTGAAGATTGGTCATCCACCGAACGGACTCAAGAAGAATTTGGAGCCATGGGCCTGTACCTCACAAACCACCCCATGCTTGCATATAAACAATTAGCAAATCGCCTTAATGTCATTTATTGCGGCAACTTTGACACATCACTTGACGAAGGCTTCTCCAATGTCACATTAGCTGGCGTCGTTATTTCTAAGCGGATGCGCTCTTCTCCCAGAGGTAAATTTGCAAATGTGAATATCTCAGACCCCACCGGTATTTTTGAAATATCTATTTATGATGAAGACCTGCTCAGCGGAGCACAAGACCTGCTTGAGTCCGGCACATTGGTACTTATTAATGCTGATGCACGTAAAGATGAAGGCGGCACACGTATTACCGCAACCAACATTCAGGCCATTGATGATGCTATAGGCAATATGGCTATGAGTTACCATATTTGTGTTGATACCCCCGATACCATTGAAAAACTTCACCCTCTTTTACAAGAACAAAATGCCAATGGGAAAACCACTATCCATTTTCGCCTTCCTCATGAAGGACGTACAATTACTATCTCATTAGCAAAACCCCGGAACTTAAGTCCCAATGATATTGCGAACATAAAATCCATGACAGGGGTAGTAGCTATTCAAGAGGTATAACACGTTTTTTTTAAAAAATTACCGCTAAAGAATTTGCATCCTTCATGATGATTAGTGTATAGTGAACTTACCGATCCGCTATTCATGGTAAGGCCTTTTTCAAGGTCGAACTTTCTTTTTACCACTGAATATGGAGTCCATTAATGACCAAATTTTTAGATCCAATTACACCAGGTGAGGTACTATTTAAAGAATTCATGGCCCCACTCAATATTAGCCAAAATCGACTTGCAAGAGACATTGACGTCCCTCCAAGTAGAGTGCATGCTGTAATCCATGGCAAGCGTTCTATTACGGCGGATATGGCACTTCGGTTAGGAAAATATTTTGGCACCCCAGCTGCATTGTGGATTAATCTACAAAGCCACTATGAATTGGAGGTTGCAACGCGCCAGATATGGCCAATTATTGAACCACGAATCAAAGTATTTGCAGAACAACCTCCCCCTTGATAAAAACCAGACAAAAGGATGACCGAACATGAAATTATTTGCATCTATTATTGGCGCTATAACATTGTGTTGCGCTACAGCTCTAGCTACGCCCAATACGCCCATTGAGAAAATGCCTGCGGGAACTTATGAGCTTGACCCTACTCATGCCAGCATCACCTTTAAAGTCTCTCATATAGGATTATCCAATTATACAGCCCGGTTTACTAAGTTTGATGCAACCATCGAACTTGACCCAAAGAACCCTCATAATAGCTCGGTAAAAGCCGTTATTGATCCTCTTTCTATCAAGACTGATTACCCTTACCCTGAAAAGAAAGATTTTGATAAAAAACTTTCAACAAACGAAGAATGGCTCAATGCAAACCAATTCAAAGATATTACCTTTGAATCTACACATATTGAAGGCACACTCCCAAACGGCAAATTACATGGTAATTTAACAATGCTAGGTGTAACCAAACCCGTTACATTGGACGTGCACTTTAACGGTGCTTATGACAACAAACCGTTTGTAGGGCTACCAGCCTTAGGTTTTTCTGCAACCACTACCATTAAACGTAGCCAATGGGGATTTGACGTGTATGTGCCAAATATTGGTGACGATGTTCAAATAGCCCTAGAGTTAGAGTTTCATCAGAAACTAAATTAATGGTACCACAGATGAATAATCGCTATACCCGGTTTGCAATTACGCTACACTGGCTTATTGCACTAGCAATTTTATTGCAGCTAGTATCTGGCATCTGGATGGTTGACGCTATTAAAGACAAAGCATCTCAGGCCATGGCCTATGACACATACCAATGGCATAAGTCGCTTGGACTTATGGTGTTGGTACTTAGTTTGCTACGGCTTGGTTGGCGCATCTTTCATACTCCACCTGCACTACCCAATACCCTTAAACCTTACGAAAAAAAATTAGCCCACGCCGCGCACGCCGTGCTTTATTTACTCATGATCAGTATTCCACTTATTGGTTGGATGATGGTCTCTTCAAGTCCATTTGGCCTACCCACCATGATTTTTGGTTTATTTGAATGGCCGCATCTCCCACTTCCGGTACAACTGATTGACCAAGAAACTTTGTTTAACGCCAGCAAGTTAGGTCATAAGTGGCTTGCTATTGCCATGATGGTGGTATTAGCGGGACATATTATTGCTGCCCTAAAGCATCACTTTTACTTAAAAGATGATGTTCTTAGACGCATGCTCCCTTTGGTGGCTATCCTATTATGGCTTACTCCTTTTACCAGTAACGCATCCCCTTGGACCATTAACCACGATAAAAGCTATATTCGCTTTAGCGGGCAACATGCTGGACGGGATTTTGAAGGACATTTTAACAACTGGAGTGGCGTCATTACATTTGATCCACAGCAACTGGACAAAAGCAATGCCGTTATTAATATTGATATGACATCGGCCACAACAGATGACAAAACATACACCAAGACGCTCGCTGAACCTGATTGGTTTGGCACAGGAGACCATCCAAGCGCAACATTTAAAACCACCCATTTTACTCACCTTGAAAATGAAGCCTACACCATAGATGGCCAGCTAACTATTAAATCACTGGTTCAACCTGTTACCCTGAGTGGCACAATCACCACCACATCGGATACCAGCATTTTTGAAGGTACCACAACCCTACAACGTCTGGGTTTTGACATTGGCAAAAAATCCGACGCCTCTGGCGATTGGGTAAGCCTGGATATTCAAGTCACCGTCTATGTAGTGGCAACATTATAGCAACTGTTATTTTTACTACTGTACACGGGATCTACTGGTTTTACATGCGTAAGCCCGCAATCCGAAGCATATACACATTATGCAAGGGTCTTGTATATTAAATTAATTCATTTGCTAAACATTATCAAAACGGTTTAGGCATTTTGGTAAAAGCACTAAAATAAATAGACTAAACGCTACCAACACCACCACTGGAGCTGCTTTTAATTCAAGCATATATGCAAGAGTAATACCTACAAACATCGCACTTAACCCTATCAATGTGGTTAACCCCACCATTTTTTCAGGATTTTTGGCCCATATTCTTGCTGCAGCAGCAGGAATAATTAACATTGCCGTAATAAGTAAAATACCTACCAAATGCATCGAAAGCGCTACCACAAGCGCCATGCAGCACATCAGTATTACCTGTAAGTAAAATGGCTTCACACCTTCAGTAAATGCCAAATCTTGATCAATGGTCGAAAGTACCATCGCTTGCCAGTAATAATACATTAAGGCCAATATTACTATTGCAGCCCCCCCCAGCATCAACACATCATTCATTGAAATCAGGTTAATATCGCCCAATAAAAAACTATGAATGTCCATATGCCCTTCATGATGCATGTGACCACCGTGCCCATCGTCATAACCACGCTCTAATAGACCAATTGCAACAATGCCAATTGCCAGGGCAGCATGCGCTAGAATTCCCAATAAGGTATCCACCGATAAGAGGCGTTTATTCACCAACCACGCCAACAATAACGCAAATACACTACTTGTGAACGCAATAGCAATATTTTGAGAAATTCCTATGATCATACCCAGCGCAATACCAAGTAACGCGCTATGTGCAAGAGAATCTCCAAAATAGGCCATTTTTCTCCATACCACAAAACACCCCAATGGCGCAGCCATCAGCGCCATAAAACCACCGGCTATCAATGCTAACATTAAATCAGTGGGCATCATGGTCTCCTTGGCATGTTGAAGTGTCAATACCGTGTTCATGATCATGGTGATGCTGATAAATACCTACCATTGATGCCATGTCGTTGCCAAACATTTCTATAAAGGCAGGATCGTTGGCAATATTATCAGGCGTACCAGAGCAACAAATATGTGTGTGCAAACAAACAACTTGGCTGGAAGATGCCATTACCCGGTTAAGATCATGCGACACCATTACTACTGCAAAGTGATGTGCTGTTCGAACCTCTTCTAATAACGTATAAAACTCTAATTGACCTTTGATATCCAGATGCTGTACTGGCTCATCAAGCAACAATATATTTGGCTTGCGTAATAATGCCCTGGCCAATAATACACGCTGACGTTGCCCACCAGAAAGCGTGGCAAGTGGTTCATTTAACAATTTTTGAATACCAACTTGTATCGCCACTTGTTCTAAGGCCGCATTATCAATAACATTATTAAGCCGCAAAAAGCGCTTTACCTTAATTGGCATAGTATCAGGAGGAGTAAAAAACTGTGGTACATAGCCCATGACTACATGATCAGCTCGCTCTATTGTACCATGATCTGGCAAATAAAGACCTATCATAGCTTTAAGCAGCATCGACTTACCCGCACCATTAGGGCCAATAATAGTAATCATATCATTGGCATTCACCTCAAGCGAGACATGACGCAAAATAAAGCGGTTAGCACGCTTCACACAAATATCATTGATGGTAATAAGTTGGGACATAACAATGCGTCGTTGGTAGATGAAAACTACTTATGTGTCAATCTCTCATACGCTCCATCATCACAGCCACTTGCGCTCCAAACGCCTCTAATGCCTTGGGCTTACTAATAGAAAGCTTGGCATACTGTATTTTAGTATCCTGCATTAGGTTATCCAATAATTGGTTGGCAAGACTTTCTACTAATTGAAAATGACTTGATTGAGCAATATGAATGATGCGCTTTGAAATACTCCAATAATCCACTACATCACTACCATGGTCCGACTGACACGCAGCAGTTGCATCGTAGTGCATTATTAGTTCAAATATTAACGGCTGTTTTTGTTTGCGTTCAGCATCATAAATGCCAATAAGAACATCGACCTTAAGATCTGTAATATGTATGATTGCTTGTTTACTCATAATAGCTGCTCACCACCATCCACATAAAGAATTTGACCCGTCAGATATGTCTTATCTATCAGCATCGTGAGTGCATCTGTGATATTTTCTACGGTAGGAGTGGCTTTTAATGGCAACTGCTTGGCCTTTTGTTGCATATATTCATCTCCAAAATCTTGTGCTGGCAGCACACTTCCTGGTGCAATAGCATTAACTCTAATATGTGGGCCAAGTTCTACTGCAGCCATAGTTGTCAAATCAGCGAGTCCTTTTTTTGATAATAAATAGGTAAAAAATCGTCCCGAATGCTTGGTAATATATGTATCCACCATATTAACCACACATCCTTTTTTAACATAGTTAGCAAAAGACTGCGTTAAGAAGAAAGGCCCCTTAACATGAGCATTCATATAACGGTCAAACATTGCCTCATCACACTCTAATAATCGTGAATCTTCAAAAGGAGAAGCATTGTTAACCAACACAGTAAGGTTAGGAAAGTCTTGATAGACCTGCTGAATCACACTTTTAACCTGTTGGTGATGGCTTAAATCAAGCTTATAAATAGAACTTTTTCTACCCATTTGCATAATATTATTTGCAATATGTTGTGCCTCTTCTTGTGAAGACTGATAGGTAATAGCAACATCATAACCAAGCTTTGCCATGTGTAGTGCCATCGCCGCCCCAAGGCGTTTTGCACCGCCAGTAATAAGAATAGCAGGTATAGTCATGATAAATCCGCATCAATTAAAGATACGCAATCCTACACTACATTGCTATTATCCGTCAATATTGAGCTCATGAATAAGGCTAACCTTTGGATTGATTCACAATTTCTATATATATCAGCATGTTATTTTATGTCATTTTTTTGCAATAAAAAACATTCGGATTGTAACATTTGTGTAACAAATGCATGCTATTATGCATTCTACAACAAATAGAACAAAACAACACCCAATACGTGTAATAAAACTGTAATATTAAAGGTTAGAAGGTACGAAATGAGTAATAATGATACACAGGACAACATTATCCAAGCGAGCACAGGTCAAGACGGTGATGGTAACGACTTTCTATCTCAAATTAGACGTGCCGCCCTCCAAAGACAGAACCCAACTCAAACAAATTCTCCAAATCAGAGCGTAGAACAACCATCAGGCATATCAAGAGGTGCTGAAACACTCGAAGGAGCTACAGGTGCTTTGTTTAGGAAAGTTGCAGAAATAGCCCCCAAGGTACACGGTTCTTTAGAAAATGATTCCGCCGTTACTTCTGACGGTAATAATTCAGACTCAGCTTGGTTAGAAAGCGAGGCCGAAAATGACACTCCAGCAGTACAGAGTGAGAGTGATTCTGCCATATCAACTGGAAGAACAAGTTCATATTCTGAAAAAAGTCCTGCAAGCCCTACTAGCCCTACGGTACAAATACAGGTAAAAAGCAAACTAAGTCCCAAGCAAGACCAAATGATTGCCCGGCAAATTTTGGATGCAAACATAAATGATCCAGAAGAACTTGTAAGTATGATTCGTAGTATATTGCACAATCACGCCAGCAATACCTCACCGTTATTAGCAACAATTCAAGAAACATTGAATGAAATAATTAGTATCACCACCAATCATAACCTTACTAAAGCACTTAAAACACGAAACAAGCAGGTGAATTATGACTCCGACAGCTCTGTTGATAGTGAAGATTGGTCAGACTCAGAAGATGAGGACAATGAGCCAACACAACCTGTAAAGACGAAAAGAACAAGCAAAACATCTCATGACGTCATCGATGGCAGCTTAAGAAGCGCTATATCTAAAATGAATGCTGAGCTTAGGCACTATGTAAAACCTGCCAAAGAAGAAGAGACAGAAAATACCATGCCAGCGAATGAGGAAGTTTTGCAAGATAGTCGCGCTGATATGCTTGAGACAATTACAAGTATACCACCCCAACGCACACCTACACCTACACCTGTTCATGCCGACAGTATGTCTGTACCAGCTACTGTCCCTCAAAACACAGAACAAAACATATATACACTTGAAGAACATTTAGCGTATTACTTAGAGTCATACCATGATGTCACGGTAAGAAACGAGCATATCAACCTAGTTGGCAACACCATTATTGTGCAAACCAGCAATGGTACGAATGTCAAAATAGAGCTTGGCAACCAAGAAAATGTTAATCATTTTTATGATACACTAGAATTTGCTAATGCCTTCAAAGACCCCAACTACGAGACCCCTCAAGATGCAACTGAGCACCAAGCAAGTCAGTGGGTAATGGAATGGGCACCTGAATTAGCCACATATATTAATAATGCAGTAAACATTGCGACAAACCGCGAACAAAACATACCCACATCTAGAACTGCCTTTGCAACAAAACAACATAAACCTACACAGGCCTCTTCACCAATAGTAGCTGGCAAAGTAAAAAACCAGAACCACACACTGTCAGAAGCTGTTATGCTTGAGATCATTAAAAGCCATGAAGAGCTTTTCTTTAAGACTCATTTAAAAGCACATGATTATAGTTGTACATTATCCAACAAAAATGGCGAGTGTAACCTGGATATTGTATCTTCTAACCCTAACCATGGAACTATTGCACGATTTTCTGTAAAAAATCTTAATGAGTTTATACAAGCTACAAATAATACTATTGATGGTAATGGAAATTCGAAGGACCGCGCCACCCTTATCAAAAATCTTTTCGGCGGAAGTGACCCGATAGTATCTGCCGGAACAAGAGATGGCCAGGCATCACCTGCCATAGGAGACACTAACTTTGTGAATGCACTTCTAAAAGTTAACGGACTAGTACCTCAAACACCAAGTGTTGATGCTCTTGCTGTAATTAAACATGCGCAAGAAACTGCCAATCAAGACACTGCCATTATCAATAAATTTCTAAAAGCACATGGACTAAATCCTAAAGAAGAACAACCTGTCGATACTATGGCTGCAATTAACGATTATGTTGCAACCAAAAAACAGCAAATGTCTAAGAATAATTCTTCACCAGTAGTCGCTGCGATAACAGAAAGTCCTAGCACTACGCAAAAGAAAACTGTTCACTCTTTTGAAACATTTTTATCCGCTCATGGTTATACCGTATCACGAGACGACGAAGGTGGTAAATTATTTAGGCCATGCTCCATTACCATTAGTAAAGACGATGGTAGTGACGAAAAAACATTCTATGTTAATAAAAAACTTAACAGAGAACTTGGCAAAGAATTAGAAGCGCCTTTGGGCAACGACATGTTTGAAGCACTCATGGCAAAACTAGCCAAAAGCACCCGTTCCAACGACAAGAAACTATGGCTAAATAAGTTAACAGATCATGTTGCCAATAACTTTACAGCAAAAGATTCTGTTTTTTTTGATCCTGGGTACAGATCCATTTTAAGTGATATATCTAGCCATAAGGATGAAGAAAAACGAGCTACTCTTGAAAATAATATTCAGAACTTCTTTAAGCATCTGGGTATGAATCATCCACAAGAATGCGTGCATGTTGATCTGAATAAAGATGAAAACACAGCAACCGTCTCTATCAATCATACTGACGGTACCAAGATGTCTGAATTTTCTATCAACAACGTATCGAGCTTTGAGAATCTTCACACGGTGTTTAATAGTCAGGAGAATCTTCGACATAATTATGCAGTAGTCTGTGCAAATACCATGATTGGACAATTCAAGTGGGTAGAAGGCGAAAGTTTGATAAGTGCGATTAACAAATCAAACGAAGTAGGTACAATTAGCACAGGTGAAAGCCTTCACGCTTCTGCTGCTCCAGCCCACCTTCGCAGCACCTTAATATAATAATATCAGTGTATCACATCACATATATACTGATCGTGAATGAAGTCATAGGGCCACTTTATTTTAGAGCGCAATACCCATTTCTTTGAAAAAGAAATGGGTATGTTCGTGGTAGATTGATCAATTGTACATCTGCAATTCTCTTTGTATCATCATAATGCATCCAACAGAGGCTTCAGATAGTGCTTTAAACACTTGGTGAAATTTGATAGATTTATTATTTTATTAATAATATTTTTATTCCTATCCTGTAATTCGTTATGCCTCCAGTTCGAAAAACCAATGCTATAGTTATTACTCTTTATCCATGCGCCCAGGATGACCCAGAACGAGATCATTCTATATATGAATATGAGCGAATTGCTTGGAATGACCTTAAAGTAAATCATCAAAAAAATACTACTTATCGTGTCGCTCTTCCTAGCTCCAAAGGAGAATACAAAGCATATAATTACTATAGAAGTGTCATGAGGGCTTTTGATCATGTTAAAGATTTTCTCGAAAAGAAAGTAAAAGAAGGAGGTGGCGACTCACTATTCAAGATAACAGAAAATGACAACTTCCAATTAGATTTAACAAACAAACGCAACGCCACAGTATTTTGCTCAGGAATAAATTTACTCTTTAATGAGCAAGAACGATTTAGATTCAAAGACAATTCCATTACTGACTCACAAGAACAAACAAATGCTGCATTACTTGAGTGCGTCAATTCAATCTTTACAAATATTGCTTATGTTGACGTTCCCCAGCATGTAATATTATCATCAGTTTCTAGGCATCGTCATGCTGATGCGTCAGCGAACCATCCTTATGCACGCAAAGCACCTAAACCAAATCAACGCTTGCCACATGACGACATGACCACACAAGAGTCCGCACCTTCGTTGCAATTTACATCTGACGGTGTGCTCGACGAAAAAGCTGTACGCTTAACAGTAGACGAGGTGCGCCTTGCCACTCGATGCTTTCCTGACTTTTCTCCTAAAACTCCCTAAACTTTATATGCCGTAACCTTGGCCTAGGCTAGAGATGAAATACCATTTCTATTATTGGGCTTAGATACTATAACTAATATAGCTTTACTTAAGGTAACTTCACCCAAGAAGACTAATCCAGATTTGCCATGCCATAGGGTGTACAATCTGCCACACTGCTACAAGTCTTTTCTAATAACATCACTGCTGTACCAATGGGCGCTTGGGCAAAAGCTTTTATGGGCATAAAATGCTCATCATTACTGAAATAAAACGTAATTGTTGGCTCCTCTTCTTTACTGCGTTTCATTTCACGCTTGGTAAAACCCGCCACCTGATCACGTGATACCACCACCTTAACTACATCATGCTTTGTATCTTCAACTTCTATGATTTGTTCACCAACAATATGAAAGTGAATACGGGATAATCGGCGTCCGTCATATACTGGTAATGAGAAATAATTCTTTTGAGCCTCATGTGCCATTTTCAAATAGTTCCTGGCAGCTAAAAATACGGTTACAGGATCATATGCACCCACCTTCTTATCATCTTCAACCGGAGGCCGTTTCCAGCTTTTATCCGGGGGATTAACCACCTCAGAAGTAATCACTCCCTCGGTATTGTAGTTAATATCAATACTGCGATCACCTCTGCGCTGCGTGAAGGCCGAATAATACGACGCTGGCACATAACGACCATCTTTAAACACAAATGTAGAACGCGTTTTACTAGAAAATTTACTCAAGGTTTTTGCAATACCGTAGGAGTCTATCATGATATCCATTTTTTTATCTTCTACAGTTGCAATCATATCTGCAACATGAATACCACTCCAATATACTTTATACCATTTAGCTACTTGAGGTGCGGGGTGTGAGCCTTCATTCGCAAAGGCTAAATTTCCCCAACAAATGGCAAGCAATATCACAATAAATTTCGTCACCATGCCTTGAACTTGTTTCATGAGCTGCCCATATTTGATTTGTGTCAATGTCTATTTTTTCGCAGAGCGGATTATAGAGCATAAATGTACCAAAGTCAAAATTTTGCGCGTTATCGCGAATTATGAATTTACTACTCGTTAGGAGATACTCATGGATTTTAATCAATTTACCGAACGCTCACGAAATCTTATCCAACAAGCCCAGAGCTTTGCTGTAGCACAAAAACACCAAAAATTCTCACCCGAGCACTTGCTGCATGCTTTGTTAGAAGATGATAGTGGCATCATTACTCAAATCATTCATAAATGTGGTGGTAATAGTAATCACATTATCGAAGAACTGAATACATTATTAACTAAATTACCTCAAGTAAGTGGTAGTGGCTCAGGCCAGTTATTCTTAACTCCAGAAAATGCATCTATCTTTGAAGAAGCCAAAAAATTATCTTCTAAAAAACAAGACCAATTTGTAACCATAGAGCGTATTTTCCAGGCACTTTGCGGTGTAAAAGATCACGCTGTCACTACGCTACTTAATAATGAAGGCGTGACTCAAGATAAAGTGGCCACCGCAATTGATGTATTTCGTAAAGGCCGTACAGCAGACAATCAATCTGCAGAAGAAAGTTTTGATGCACTTAACAAATACTGCACCGACATGACCGAACTTGCACGCCAAGGGAAATTGGATCCAGTAATAGGCAGAGATGAAGAAATACGCCGTACAATTCAGGTACTTTCGCGTCGTACTAAGAATAATCCGGTACTCATTGGCGAACCCGGTGTTGGTAAGACTGCAATCATTGAAGGCCTTGCTCAGCGGATGATCGCAGGCGATATTCCTGATAACTTAAAGGGATGCAAACTTATCTCACTTGACCTTGGCGCACTTATTGCTGGCGCTAAATTTCGTGGTGAATTTGAAGAACGCCTCAAAGCAGTGTTAAATGAAATCAAAAATGCCGGGGGTGATATTGTTTTATTTATCGATGAACTTCATACATTGGTTGGTGCCGGAGCTTCTGAAGGAGCGATGGATGCATCAAATTTATTAAAACCTGCCTTAGCACGCGGCGAGCTCCACTGTGTGGGGGCCACTACGTTAGACGAATACCGCAAACACATCGAAAAAGATGCGGCACTTGCTAGACGCTTTCAACCTGCATTTGTATCCGAGCCCACCGAAGAAGATACTATTTCAATATTAAGGGGTATTAAAGAAAAGTATGAATTACATCACGGTATCACGATTACGGATGGCGCGCTGGTAGCTGCAGCAAATTTATCAAACCGCTATATTACTGATCGCTTTCTACCCGATAAAGCAATTGACCTAGTAGATGAAGCAGCTAGTCGTTTGCGCATGGAAGTAAACAGCAAGCCCGAAGAATTAGATGAATTAGACCGCAAAATTATTCAGTTAAAAATTGAACAAGAGGCCTTAAAAAAAGAAGATGACAAGGCATCTGCCGAACGCCTTGAAAAACTAACTGGCGAACTCGAAGAACTAGAAAAAAGATCCGCCGATTTAACAAGTAACTGGCAAGCTGAAAAACAAAAAATTGCCGATGACCAAAAACTTAAAGAAGAACTTGATGCCGCCAGGTCAGAACTGGAATTAGTTCAGCGTGAAGGCAACTATGAACGTGCCGGCGAATTAAGCTATAGTATCATTCCTGATTTAGAAAAGAAAATTGCGTCTGCTCAAGAAACACAATCCAAGCGTATGCTTAATGAAGCAGTCACAGCTCAAGATATAGCGTCCATTGTATCCCGGTGGACAGGCATACCCGTCGACAAAATGCTAGAAGGCGAAAGAGATAAACTTTTAAAAATGGAAGACAAGCTTGGTGAAACAGTGATTGGCCAGAACGAAGCAATACGTGCTGTCTCTGAAGCTGTTCGTCGTGCAAGAGCCGGCATTCAAGACACTGACCGCCCATTAGGGTCATTCTTATTCCTTGGCCCAACGGGCGTGGGTAAAACCGAACTTACCAAAGCACTGGCAATGTTTTTATTTGACGACCCTACAGCGTTGGTACGTATTGATATGTCTGAATTTATGGAGAAGCACTCCGTAGCACGCCTTATTGGTGCACCTCCAGGGTATGTGGGATACGATGAAGGTGGCGTTCTTACAGAAGCGGTTCGCCGCAGGCCATATCAGGTTATTTTGTTCGATGAAGTAGAAAAAGCACATCACGATGTTTTTAATATATTACTGCAGGTTCTTGATGAGGGTCGACTTACCGATGGCCAAGGACGTACCGTAGACTTTAAAAACACCATTATTATTCTTACTTCTAATTTGGGGTCACATTTACTTACCACGCTAAAAGAAGGTGAAGGTACCCAAACAGTTAAAGATGATGTCATGGAAGTGGTACGCGGACATTTTAGACCGGAGTTTCTTAATCGGTTGGACGAAATTATCCTGTTCCACCGACTAGAAAGAGGTCATATGGGCGCCATTGTAGATGTTCAAATTAAGCGCCTTGCGAAACACCTTGCCGATAAACGTATTACACTGGAGTTAGACAAAAAAGCCAAAGAATTACTTGCATCAGAGGGCTATGATCCTGCTTATGGCGCACGTCCGCTTAAACGCACTATTCAGCAATTATTGCAAAATAAGTTGGCAACGCGCATTTTGGATGGCAGTATCAAAGAAGGTGATAACGTCAAGGTTTCTGCCAAAGAGAACGAACTAACACTTACCACTTAAGTATCAAATTTATGAGATAACCTCCTAATGTTAAATAATTATTTGCATTTAGTTAAATTAATGGTATAATTGTAAATATATTTGTTCAATTAGGAGTTGGAGTCATGTTAACTCTCGAAGGTATCGGTGTAGTTGCAGCCGGGCAGCAGCAGGGTGGTTCAAAGCCAACCGCTGATCGTGCCGGAACTTCTGACAGACTTGCGCAAATTGTTGATGACGCTAATAATAGAGTCGTTCCTATTATCCCTGAGGATGTCGTAGAACTATCTACTGACGTATCTACTCAGAACGAACGTAGGGACCCCAATGTTCAAGCTAATCAGCAGCCTGAAGAAACAGAAAATTCATATCTTTTTGAAGAACCTCAAATTATTCCTCGTGAATTTGATGTTACTGAAGAGGTAAGAGATCATATAGAAGCATCGAAAGAAGTTCAGGCAAGGCAAGCTAGAGAAGAAGTTATACGCGAAATAGCTGCTAATCTTGCTACGATTTCATAATAATGAGATCTAGTTAAAGAGCTACGCATTAAAATGTCACCACACCCTATCAGGCTTAGGCCCGATAGGGCGATGATGATTTTTGTTTAAGGTTTAGTAGAGTAAACCTTAGCGTATGTGGGCGCACTTCCTATAATTTTTTCCACTGCTAGCCGATATTCATCAAACATTGCCAATTTTACACCACGTAGCCGCCGGCCTGGTATTGTGTCGATTGAAAGAGGATTAATATGATTTCCCCAGCGTAGTGTCTCATAATGCAAATGCGGCCCTGTAGAACGGCCAGTTGTTCCAACATAGCCAATTATCTGTCCCTGCTTAACGCTACTACCCCTCTTTAACTTACGCGCAAAGCGTCTTAGATGTGCATAAGCGGTACTATAACCATTACTATGATCAATACGAATATAGTACCCATAACTACCCTTTTTACCTATGTAGCTGATCTTACCATCACCCGCAGCATAAATGGGCGTACCGCTGGGAGCTGCAAAATCAATTCCCTTATGCATACGGGTATACCCCAAAATAGGGTGACGCCTCTTACCATACCCAGAAGATATACGAGCACCATCAACTGGGGTTCTAAGCAAGGACTTCTTAATTGTTTGCCCCTGTTCATCATAATATGCCACATCGCCATCAGGCAGACGATGCCGATATATTTTAAGAGTTTTATCCTTTAATATCAGTTTTGCATATACTACCTGCCCCACGCTATCCGACTTTCCAAATTCATCTAAATATTCTTCAAATAATACCTCAAACTGGTTATTGGGGTGGATATCGCGTTGAAAATCTACATCATAACTAAAAAGCTTTATGAGCTGAGTAATAATAGAAATGGGCATACCTGCGCTTTGTGCATCGGCAAATAAGGAACGGCTAATCCGCCCTTGTATTTTAACCGTACGTGAAGTTAAGAGCCTATCCATCGCTTTAGCTATATATAATCCTGGCGCTATTGCACTAACTCGAACTTCTCTTCTAGAAGGCAACTCAACCACCAGACTATCGAATACAAGTTTCTCGTGATCACCTGTATCATGCCTTACAAAAATGCTGATTTCTTGTCCTACTTTTAAATTGCTTGGATTATAAATATTGCTGAGTTCTTGAGTAATCGCCGCAGCATCTGAAGCTCCTACACCCACTGTTTCTAAGATACCCGACAAGGTATCTCCTGGCTTTACTTGAATATCCAGCTTTGTAGTAGCCGCTACAGCACCGTGACTCACCAGTACCAACATCAGCAAGATGCGAAGCATGCTACCTACCCTCGCTCGACATATGCTTTAGTCCAACCTTAAGGTAATCATACCCAGTAATTATTGTTAAAATAGCTGAAATCCAAAGCAGTACATAGCCCACCCACCATGTAAAATGCATGCCAATAGTATTTTCTACCACATCAAATGAAATGCCTTGATCTGCCCATAAAAGCAAACCTATTGCGGTCATCTGCACGGCCGTTTTAACCTTTGCCATCCACGACACAGGCATAGAGATATTGGCTTGTGCTAGATGCTCTCTAAGACCGGAGATAAATACCTCACGACAAATAATTGCCATTGCCGGCAAAACATGAAGCCCATCAAGGTCACCCAACCATACAAGCATCATTAACGCCCCTACCACTAGCAGTTTGTCGGCAATAGGGTCCAAAAAACGGCCTAAACTTGATTGTGCTTCCAGCGTTCTAGCTAAATAACCATCTAAAAAATCAGTAATACTGGCAATCAAAAATAAACTTGCAGCAACCCAGTGATACCAAATTTCAGGCAAATAAAAAGACGCAATTAACATCGGCACAATGAGAATGCGAAAAAAAGTTATATAATTGGGCAGGTTTTTGTTCATTAGGATGGCAAAGAAAATTAAAGAATCGCGTATATGCACCAAATTTTAAATTGATAGCTGGCAAGCAACCGTTTGTCAACGAGATGATGACGCAAAACTATATCTGGCTACTTCCATACGAGAATGAAAACTCACCGTGCTTTGATCAACATAACAATCCCATTGCTGTATTTTCTTGGGAACAAGTGATTTAAATGCTCGTGGCGTAAACAATGCAATATTTTCACCTTGGTCTTTACATCTGGCCGACGTAAACGTAAACGCTTCTACGCCTGCATTTCGCATGTGACTTCCCAAAGCTTGAGAAACCTCATGGCTTGTGGGGTCTGAGATCATTTTCTCATAACGGTTAAATGGCAAGCACGTTAATTCTATTCCTTTTTTGGTAGCAATATCGGTCCAGAAAGTTGTATAGCCTATCATTGAAGGGGCAAGCTTAGCCTCTGTATGTTGCATGAAAACCCTACGGTAATATGCCGCCTCACTAAACGATGTCTGCAAACTACTGGATGCATAAAATATGCCGCGCTCAGACTTATGACCAAACCGTGATCCAAATAATAATGGCGGATATCGAAACGGCGTAGCCAACAGATAATGCATATTTGTACATTTTTTTTCCTGAGGATAATCCGGCTTGGTATTATCAATCATCTGTTCTAATAGTAACTGCTCTTCATCCGAATCTACTAACCTTCGAGTCGCAATATAAGATTGCGACTCCACCACGCGAACTGCTTCAAGCTCCATATAGGCAATATGCTTAGCACCATCACAGTCATCCCAAATATTCATTGGCTAAATTTTTCCTCTAATTGTATCAATATACAGCATCACACGTGCTAGGCCCTGTACTGATTTCATTAGCTCAAGAGGAACTCCGCACAGCGCGTGATTATAAGCTTTCAGCCAAGCAAGTTCATTGGATTGTTTGTTCCCCAAAAATGCATTTAACCCTCGGTATACCCGTAGCAGCATCAATGTCAATTCACCTTCGGTAGAGGACGGCTCAATTCCGTGCTCATTATTTTTTAACATCCTACTATATGCAGCAGGGCTCTTACCAATAATTTGGGCTACATCTTGCTGTGATAACTGCCAATAGGCAGCCATGTTCATTAATGCCTTTTTAAGAGTTAGAGAAGGGTTTGGCTGGGTATGTGTTTTCATAATACGTCCTACCCTTTAAACCTACACATCAAACATTCCAACACTCGCCATCCCGGCCAAAGTACCCAGATGACAGATTTTTTATGCTGTGATGTAACATGTATCACCATCATATCCCCATGTTATTATTGCATTTGCAATTATAACATAATATTATTGTATATGCAATTATCTATTCTGCCAACAACCCAAGCAAACCCTCTTGCACTAACCCTAACAGGGTGCTATAAGGCTGCTCTACTTCTATTTTTTATGGGGGAGTAGCTCAGTGGTTAGAGCAGGGCGCTCATAACGCCTTGGTCGGGAGTTCAAGTCTCTCCTCCCCTACCACACTTTGTCCTTTCGGGCTTTGTGTGGCATACTCCGCGCCAAACCGTTAGGCCAAACTAGTGTGCGCCATTGCCTTGGCAACGGCGGGTTGGTAATATATGTTGTAGATTTTATATAACCGATGCAGCTATAGGGTCATGCTTACTTTAAGCACAATATTTCTCGAGCTGTGTTGCCCCTTCATGATCGCATTGATACATGATTTTCATTTTTTCTTTGATCACCTCAGAAGCCTCACCAAGACCTTCTTCTAAAATAAATCCATAATCTTCAGGTTCAAAGTTACCAGCAAGAATAGCACGTTGAAACGCAGGCATTTTGTCCTTGCGCACCGCAATATAAAAATAGCGCTGCTGGCCAGTTGCATCTTCATACACCAGGTAGGTGACCACATAGGTCTTTTTTTGTATTAAATCTCGTGGGATGTTTCTCATAACTCTTCCCGGTGTTCTCGTCGTCTAACAGAGCGCAGATTGTACCAGGAATATTACAAGGTTTCAACTTTTAAATTAAAAGCTATTCTCGCCCTGCTTGTCGAGCAAATACTTGTTGTTTCCAAGCTTCTTCTATTTGACGCTGTACTTCCAAATTGTCATTAACAACCTGAGCCAATTTTACACTCATTACTGTTGTAGAATCTTCTGCTTTTGCCATAATGTTGCACCCTGCACTATTATGCGTTAATAAAAATCTTTCATGTCTCTCCGATGAGGGATTCTATCAATTAATTAAGATCTTTGCCAGTACTTTTTCAATTTTATGCACACGCCCTTCTCAAATTTGAGTATATTATGACTAAATAATAGTCTTTTCATCGCCAATCTTGGGATTAAAGATTTGCATCTTTTAGGATGATTGCTATATTGCAGGGCATCTTTGGGTTCAATTTGTATTTTGTACCATTACCATGTCCGATACTATCACCATTGTTATAGCCGCCGATCATGCTGGCGTTTGTCTTAAAGCGAAGTTAGCGCAAGTTATTGCCGCTCGTGGGCTTCGGGTTTTGGACATTGGCACTGGCTCAGCTGAACAATCAGTCGATTACCCCGATTTTGGCTTTCAAGCTGCCCAAAAAATTGCTGATGGCGTAGCCCAAATGGGCGTAGTAATATGCGGTAGCGGAATTGGTATTAGCATTGCGGCTAACCGCCACCCCAACATTAGGGCGGCATTATGCACCACTCCAGAAATGGCACAACTTGCCAGAGCTCATAATGACGCTAACATTCTTGCTCTTGGAGCACGTATTATTGATGAGCAAACAGCCATTGCTTGTCTAGAAGCATTTTTAGATACGCCTTTTGAAGGCGGTCGCCACCAACAACGTATTGATAAATTATCTCGTAGTGAGTTTTTGAGAAAGGAAGCAACATCATGACTTTTGATAGAGAAGCATTTTTTAAACAAACCACAGCCCAACGCGACAAAGAAATATTTGGCGCCATGGAAAAAGAACTAGAGCGCCAACAATATCAGATCGAGCTCATTGCATCTGAAAATATTGCATCCAGAGCAGTAATTGACGCAATGGGATCTGTACTTACCAATAAATATGCTGAAGGTTACCCTGGCAAACGTTATTATGGCGGCTGTGAGCATGTTGATGTTGTAGAGCAAATTGCCATTGATCGCGCAAAAGAGTTATTTGATTGCGGTTACGTCAATGTCCAGCCAAACTCTGGGTCTCAAGCAAACCAAGGAGTATTTAACGCACTGATTAAACCAGGTGATACCATTTTAGGCTTGTCATTAGCATCTGGTGGCCACCTTACTCACGGTGCAGCCCCAAATCAGTCTGGAAAATGGTTTAACGCCGTACAATATGGTGTACGCAAAGAAGATGCACTGATTGACTACGATGAAGTACAACGCCTTGCTCAAGAGCATCAACCAAAATTAATTATTGCTGGTTGTTCAGCCTATCCTCGTGTGATTGACTGGGAACGTTTCCGTGCCATTGCAGATAGTGTAGGTGCATTTTTAATGGTTGATATGGCTCACATTGCCGGCCTGGTTGCTGCTGGTAGTTACCCAAGTCCTGTTCCACATGCACATGTTGTTACCTCCACCACCCATAAAACGCTAAGAGGTCCAAGAAGTGGTGTTATTTTAGCTAAAGATGGTGATATTGTAGTACGCCAAACCCCATCAGGAAAAGACGTCACCCTACAGCAAGCTATTAATTCTGCTATTTTCCCAGGAATCCAAGGCGGCCCGTTAATGCATACCATTGCCGCAAAAGCAGTATGTTTTGGCGAAGCACTAGGAAGTGATTTTAAAGAATATGGCCAGGCAGTCATTGACAATGCCAGAGCACTAGCGGAAGTATTAGTTGCAAGAGGGCTAAATATTGTTAGTGGCGGCACAGACAGCCATGTAGTACTTGTAGACTTATGCCCCAAAAACCTCACCGGCAAAGCTGCTGAAGAATCTTTAGAGCGTGCAGGCCTCACTTGTAATAAAAACGCTATTCCGTTTGATCCTCAAAAGCCTTTCGTCACCTCTGGTGTTCGTTTGGGTACATCGGTAGGCACAACACGCGGCTTTGGTGTAGAAGAATTCAAACTAGTCGGCGAATATATTGGTGACGTGCTTGATGGTCTAACCGCCAACCCAGAAAATAATCAAGAGGTTGAGAAGGCTACTGCTGCCAAAGTACGTGAGCTTTGCGAACGCTTCCCAATCTATGATCGCGTTTAATATAAGGAGTCGTTACCATGCGCTGTCCCTTTTGTGGCCACGACGACACTCAAGTAAAGGACTCTCGTTCTTCTGAGGATAATAGTGCGATTCGGCGCCGTCGTATGTGTCCAGAATGTGGCTCACGTTTTACTACTTTTGAACGTATTCAGATTCGCGAATTGGTGGTCGTCAAAAAAGATGGCCGCCGCAAACCCTTCGATCGCAACAAACTGACCCAGTCTATTGGTATTGCTGTACGCAAACGCCCCGTTACAGAAGAACAAGTGGAACAAGCGGTCAATCAAGTAGTTCGCAAATTCGAAAGTTCTGGCGAACATGAACTAACCACCGATCAAATTGGTGAAGCGGTGATGGAAGTACTGGCTAATCTTGACCCTGTGGCGTATGTCAGATTTGCCTCAGTTTATAAAGAATTTCGCGAAGCGCGTGACTTTGAGGATTTCATTGGTAATATTGTCACCTAACTTGACTAGGGACATAGCCTATGGATGATAATAACCACATACACTACATGCAACAAGCACTCGCACTTGCACGTGGCGTACTTGGCACCACTGCTCCGAATCCCGCAGTTGGATGCGTATTAGTTAAAAACGGCAGAATCATTGGCAAAGGCGCCACCGGAGCTGGCGGACGCCCCCATGCAGAAACCCAAGCACTGCTGAACGCTAAAAGCGAAGACCCTAGTGGGGCTACCGCCTATATAACCCTTGAACCTTGTTGCCATTACGGCAAAACACCTCCATGTGCCGACGCCCTTATTAATGCAGGCATCTCTACATGCGTTGTAGCACTTACCGACCCAAATCCAAAAGTCAGTGGTGGCGGTCTAAGAATGCTTGCCAAGGCAGGTATTGATATCATTGAAGGCATTTGCGAACAAGAAGCCAGAGAAATTAATCAAGGCTTTTTCATGACTCAAACAAAAAATCGACCTTGGGTTACGTTAAAGCTTGCCACCAGCTTAGATGGTAAAATTGCATGTGCTAATGGTCATAGCCAATGGATCACTAGTCCAAAATCTAGAGATTACGCACATAAACTACGCAGCACCCACGATGCCATCTTAGTTGGGGTGGGCACTATTATTGCTGACAACCCTGCACTAACATGTCGACTGGCTGGGCATGAGGACCGAAGTCCTGTGCGGGTTATTTTGGATGCAAACTTAGAAACCCCTGCTTCAAGCCAAATACTCACCGATGGCAACCCTACTTGGATTTACACCACCCTTGCACAACCCAATACTGCAATAACAGACTACATCAGCCTGGACCCGCATAAACTTGACAAGATCCTTCTGGACCTCGCCTCAAGAGGCATTACCCGATTACTCGTAGAAGGTGGACACCGGGTAGCTACGTCATTTTTACAAAGCGGACTTGTCGACGAACTCATCTGGATCCGTGCGCCCATTATCATTGGCGGTGATGGGATGGACGCCATTGGAAATTTAAATCACGAGGCAGTGGATGAGTGCCCACAGCTTACGCTAAAAGAACGATTTGTGATGGATGAGGACGTGGCGGAGGTATATGGAGGCATATACTAATAGTGGTATCGACACTGGTAAACTGTAATTTCTTCATCATTTCTAACTTCATAAACGATGCGATGTTCCTTAGTAATTCTTCGAGACCATTTTCCAGTCAGATGATACCTTAAAGATTCAGGCTTTCCAATACCACAAAAAGGACTATCTATGATATCTTCAATTAACTTTTTAATTCTTCTATATACCTGAACATCGTGACGTTTAAAATAAGCGATATCCTCAGCTGCCTGTTTTGTATAGTTAATCTTCATCCCAATTCACTTCAACAAAATTACCTTCACCAGCATCAGCAATCGCCTGATTAAGACGGTCTGCATTCTTAGGGCTAGACAATAAATATAATGTTTCTTGTATCGAATTATAGTCAGCCTGAGTCATCATTACCATAGGCTCATGACCTTTGCGTGTAATATGAACTGCCTCTCGATTATCTTCTATACTATCCA
>MDSV01181808.1_pt1 | contig 70715 bp, 60 predicted proteins | sample 810851 | NCBI WGS metagenome assembly MDSV01 (sample SAMN05326640, study PRJNA326480) | marine metagenome | isolation source: seawater | place: Atlantic Ocean: North East | collected 2012
CTCCAATCATTATAGAAGCTATGGCTAAGGCGATTAAAGATTTTCCAATGATTAATGTATCTGTAGATGGTAACAATATAATTAAACATAAGAATTATAACATTGGAATGGCAACTGCTCTTCCAGATGGAAATTTAATTGTTCCTGTAATAAAAGAATGTCAAAATAAAAATTTAATTGGCATTACTAAAAATGTAAATGACCTTGCTTCTAGAGCAAGAAATAGTAAATTAAACCCAGATGATATACAAGGTGGCACAATTACAATGACTAATGTTGGAACATTTGGTAATTTAATGGGTACACCTATTATTAATCAACCACAAGTTGCAATTCTAGCATGCGGTGTTATAAAAAAGAAACCTGTCGTATTAGAAACTAAGCAGGGAGATGTTATTGCAATTCGACATATGATGTATCTTTCATTAACATACGATCATAGAGTTGTTGACGGATCATTAGGAGGTCAATTTGTAAAAAAAGTCGCTGATTATCTTGAAAATTTTGACACTTCTTTATCTATTTAATATTTTGAATAAATATGAATATTAAATTAGAAAGACCATTAGCTTTCTTTGACTTAGAAACTACAGGTTTAGATATTTCTAGTGACAGAATTATAGAAATTTCCATTTTAAAGTTATTTCCAAACGGAAAAAAAATAAGCAAAACCTGGCTTATTAACCCTGAAATAACAATTCCAAAGGAATCAACTCATATTCATGGAATAACTAACGAACAAGTTAAAAACAGTCCTAAATTCAAAGATATATCTATTGAAGTAAAAAATATGTTAGATGATGCCGATTTAGCTGGTTATAATTCAAATAAATTTGATATACCTTTACTAATGGAAGAGTTTATTAGATGTAAAGTTGATTTTAATTTAAAAGAAAAGAAAAAAATAGATATTCAAAATATATTTCATAAAATGGAAAAAAGAGATCTAACAACTGCTTATAACTTTTACTGTAGTAAAAGGTTAACTAATGCTCACAGTGCTGAATCAGATACTAAAGCGACTTATGAAATACTAATATCACAAATAGATAAATACAAAAATTTAGAAAACAATGTAAATTTCCTTGATAATTTCTCAAATATTGGAGAAAAGTTTATTGACGCAGCGGGCTTTGTTAGAATAAATGATAACAATGAAGAAATATTTAGTTTTGGGAAATATAAGAATAGATCGTTAAAAGAAGTTTTTAACACAAATCCAGGATATTTCTCATGGATTAAGAATGCAAATTTTCCAATCTACACTAAAAATATAGTAAATAATATTATCAATAAAATTAAATTAGAAAAAAAATTTAAATCAGAAACATGAAAATTATTTGTATCGGAAGAAATTACTTACAACATATAAATGAGTTAAATAATAAAAAACCTGAAAACCCACTTTTTTTTCTTAAACCTGAAACTGCAATTCAACCAAAGGGACATCCTTTTTTTATTCCTGATTACTCTAATGATATACATTATGAAATTGAACTTGTATTAAAAATCAATAAGGTTGGAAAACATATTGAAGAACAATTTGCTCATAAATATTTTTCAGAAATAGGAATAGGAATAGATTTTACTGCAAGAGATATTCAAAAAAAATGTAAAAAGGAAGGCTTACCATGGGAACCAGCAAAAGGTTTTGATGGTTCCGCACAAATTAGCACTAAATTTATTGATAAAAAAAACTTAAAATTAGACTGTATTAACTTTAAGTTAAAAAAAAATAATGTTACAGTCCAAGATGGTAATTCAAAGGATATGATTTTTTCTTTTAATAAGATTATTTCATTTATTTCTAAATATTACACTCTAAAAATAGGTGATTTAATATATACAGGAACACCATCAGGAGTTGGTAAAGTAAATAAAAATGATAAACTAACTGGCTATTTAAATAATGAAGAGATATTAAGTGTAGATATAAAATAATTCTATTTAAATAATCTCATTTTGTATGAAGTAGTAAATTTTCCTTTAGTAATATCTTTTAATTTTCTATTAATCATTCTTTTCTTTAAGACAGATATTTTATCTATAAACAAGACACCATTTAAATGATCATACTCATGTTGTATTACTCGAGCATTAATACCAGTATATTTCTTAGACTTAAGCTTAAAATTCTCATCATAAAAATCTATGTGAATTACTGAATTTCTCTTAACATGTTCTCTGATATCAGGAATTGATAAACAACCTTCATTAAATTCCCATCTTTCCCCTTCCTCATTTTTGATTATAGGATTAATAAAAACTTCTTTTAATGGAATATGGTTAGGAAAGTCATTATCATCTTGAAATGAACTAGTATCAATAATAAACAATCTTAAATCTTTGTTAACCTGTGGTGCAGCTAAACCTACTCCATTGGCATTATACATAGTTTCCCACATATTTTGAATTAAATCTTTAGTAGTTTGATCAAAAGAAACATTTTTTGTCTTAGCTCTTAAAATGGGTGATCCAAAACATGAAATAGGTAAAATCATTTATAAAATTTCTTCTATAATATTATCAATACTAATACCTTCAGCTTCTGCTTTATAATTCCTTACAACTCTATGACGTAAAATAGGCTTAGCAACCATTTTAACATCTTCAATATCTGGAGCATATTTCCCCTTAATTGCAGCATGACACTTGGAAGCCATAATAATATATTGCGATGCTCTTGGTCCAGCCCCCCATTCAATATATTTATTAACAATTTCTGCAGCAAATTTGGTATTTGGTCTTGTTTTCGAAACTAACTTAACAGAGTACTCTAATAAGTTATCAGTGATTGGTAATCTAGTAATTAAATCTTGATACTTTATAACTTCATCAGCAGACATTATAGTATTTAGAGTAATATTTGTATTTATAGTCGTTCTCTTGACAATTTCTATCTCATCATTATAATTAGGATAATCAAGAATAACATTAAACATAAATCTATCTAGTTGAGCTTCAGGCAGTGGATATGTCCCTTCTTGTTCTATCGGATTTTGTGTTGCTAAAACAAAAAATGGCTTATCTAATATATAATTTTTCCCTGAATTAGTAATGGATCTTTCCTGCATTGCCTCAAGTAATGCAGATTGAGTTTTTGGTGGAGTACGGTTAATTTCATCTGCAAGAATAATATTAGAAAATAATGGTCCCTTTAAAAACTCAAATGATCTATTCTTATTTAAAATCTCAGCACCAACTATATCTGATGGCATCAAATCAGGAGTGAATTGAATTCTATTAAAAGATAAACTTAATGCATCAGAAATAGTCTTGACAAGTAATGTTTTTGCTAATCCTGGAACTCCAACTAACAGACAATGACCATTACAAAAAATACACATTAAAACCTGTTCAACAATTTCTTCCTGACCAACTATTACTTTAGAAATTTCTTTTTTAAAAATTTGATATTTCTTAACAAAGTTATTTATGTCTTCAACGTTATTATTCTCCATAATTATTTTTTCCAATTATTTCTAAAATTACATTCTAAAAGATTTTCATTTAGATTTATATATGTTTTATTAATTTTATTGTTGACCCATTCTAATGTTATCTTTTCTTTTTTGTTATTAATTGTTAATTCTTTAACATAGTTAAAGTCATCTACAATATTTGCAATATGGGATTCAATTCTTTTATTTATTTTAATAATTCTAAATAGATCTTTATTGTCAGAAAAATTAATTACTACAGGTTTTGATATATCTCCCACTTGCATATCATTAACTACTATTTTAAAATCACTAGAAATATTATCAAAATTTATTAAAGAAGACATTGAATTTGGATCAAGAATTAGTCCAGAATTGTTTTTACTCTCATCATCTGAGTATTCAATTATTGCCTGTTCAAAAGATATTTCTTGAGAAATCAACTTATTATATAATTCTGTAGCTCTTTTATTTGCATCTTGAATTGCTTTTGAATTAGGCTTGACTGTTTTAAGTATATGTCTAACATTAATTTGATCTCCTCTTCTTGAAATAAGTTGAATAATATGTAAGCCAAATTGAGACTCAACAATTTCAGAAACTTCTCCTTCTTTTAATCTAAAAGCAGCTCGTTCAAATTCTGGAACTAAATCTCCTCTATTTACAAATCCTAATTCACCTCCTTTCACAGCTGTACCTTGATCATCTGAATATAATGTAGCTAAAACATTAAAATTTTCACCTTTATTTACTCTATCTCTAAAACCATTTAATTGCTTTCTTATTTCATTTTTTTGGCTATCAGAAATTACAGGTTCTATTACTATTTGAGAAACTTCAATTTGAGTAGGAACAAGAGGCTTAAGAGAATTATCTAGCGAAGTATAGAACGTTTTAGCCTCTTGAGGAGTAACTTTAACATCTTCAACAATTTTAGCTTGCATCTTTTGAGCATACAATTGTTCTTTAACTATATTTTTAATTTCAGATTCAATTTCATTTAATGACTTATTAAAGTATTCTTCTAATTTTTCAACTGAACCTAATTGATTTTCAAAATATTTAATTCTATTATTAACTTCACTCATTACTTGATCACTAGTAACTTCCAAACTATCTAGTTTTGCTTGGTTAATCAATAATTTTTGAAATAATAAATCTTCAACAACATTACATCTAAGTTCACTAGAACTTTCATTACCTTGAGTAAGGTATTGTAAGTACTGCGCCTCAATCTCTGATTTAAGTAATATTTCATCTCCAACTGTAGCAACAATTTTATCAATTGATTGTGCAAAAGAAATATGGTTAAAAAATATAACAGCTATAATTTTAAATATAAATTTCATTTAGTAAATTTTAATTTTATTTATAGAAATTGCATTATTAAAAAGTTTATCTTCTAAATCTTTTAAATATTTAACTTTTTTTTTGTTAATTAAAACATTTTTAATTCGATCACTTACAAAAGCTAAAGGAGATTGCTTACCCTTTAAAATATAATCATCAATATTAATATAATATCTATAATAATCATCCTCAAAGTAATTATTTTTTTCTTTAGTTAAAAATTGTTCTTCATTTATTTGAATAGGCAATTGTTGAGCAATTGTAGTGAAATATTGCCAAACTGTATCTTGAAGGTAATATTCTTTTGCAAATTGATTACAATAATCTACTAACTCTAAATATTCATCAGAATCATTTGATTTATAAAGTCTATCTAATTGCTTAAGTTTTGGAGCAGATTTATCAACTACAATATACCTTCCTTTAAAAATACTTTTATTTAAAATAAAAGCCTCATAATTTTTTTCATAATACTCTATAATTAAATTATTATCAATAGTAGAATCTAAATTTTGTAATACTAGTTGCTCCTTATAAGCATGAATTAAAAGAGATTCTCTAAAATCATTGATCTGGATATTAAATTCATCCTTAATTTTATCATTTAAATTCATTTCAGCATGAGATAGCATCAGTTCTTTTCTAATCCATTTATTTATATATTCTTGAGCAAAGAAACTACTATCTTCATGCTCTTGAGGAATATTTTCTATTAACTCACTTAATAAAAGTTCTTTATTATAGCAAGTTGCTATAACCTTCTTTTCAAATTGATTAAAGCATGATGAAAACAAAAAAAATAACAAGAAAAATAAAATATTGTGCATCCTATTTAATAATAGAATACAAAACCTCTTTATTGACATTAACTGAATATTTATTTCTTAAAACATTTATCCAAGCACTTTCTAATTCACTTTGATAATCTGAAATCACTTTTCCTTTTGTCTCTTCTAAAGTTTTATAAGTCTTGGGTAAAACATTGTGTATATCTACAATCACTATTGAATCATCAGATTGTTTTATGTTTGATGAAGTACCTTTTACCCATTTTAATTCATCTATAAATTTATTGTCCCCTTGCAAATATTTTTTTGATTCTATTTTTAAACTTAGTGGATTAATTTCATTTGCTTTTGATAACAAATCGTCATTTTCTGATTTTAAACCCAACTTATTTTTAAAAATATGAGCTCTGACCTTTAGAGAAGTATTTATATTATTGCATGTATAAATTGTAGCTTCCACCCTATCATCCCAAGTATAGTTACGCTTATTTTGTAGAAAAAATTCATTCAATCCAACTGTATCTTCAACAGCTTTTTTCCATACCTTTTTATTTGTTAAATCAAATAACAGAATTCCTTCTCTATACTCATTTATTAAAGCCTTATATTCAGGATACTTTTTTTCTAATTGACTTTTCTCATAATCTAACAATGAAACATTCAAAAAATCTTGATACATAATGTCAATATTAGAACCAACAGATTGATTTTTTATTAAATACTCAATAAATGAATTTAAGCTAACAACATGATCATCAATATAAAATAAAATTTCATTATTCTTATTATAATTACCATTCCAGCTTCCATTTACTAAATCCTTATTCGCTACTTTTCTAATTGACGAAAATACAGATGAGTTATGTTTAATTTTGTATTCGTTTCTTAACTTATTAAACAATGCTTCTTTTGATAGATCATTTCTTCCGTCTCTTTGGACTTTTCTAATAATATCTTCTTTAGACTCTTCAATTGAAGGAATCGGATTCTTTTCTAAAAGTTTAACGATATGCCAACCAAACTTGGTTCTAAATGGTTTTGAAAAATCACCTATATTTTCCAATTTAAATGCATTTTTTTCAAACTCAGCAACCATTTTTCCTACACCAAAAGCTGGAAGTGCACCTCCGTTAACAGCTGTTGATCTATCCTCTGAAAAGCGTTCTGCTAAATCTTCAAATAATTCCTCTGCAATTAAATTTTCATAAATTTCATTAATTCTTTCTTTAGAAGAATTAATCTTTTTTTCATCGGCTCCTTCTCCAGTCTTAAACATAATATGTGATACCTTAACCTCACCAATTGCATTGCGTTTATCTTTAACACTTATTATATGGTATCCATACTTGGTTTTAACTGGCATAGATATTTTACCTACTGCAGTATTATAAGCTGCCGTTTCAAAATCATACACCATCATAAATGCAGTAAAATATCCTAAATCTCCTCCATTTACTAATGCAGACTTATCATCAGAATATTTCTTAGCCGCATCAGAAAAACTAATCTTATTATTCTTAATTTCATTTCTAATATCAATTATCTTATTATAAATTTCATTTTCTTGTTTCTGAGTAGATTCTTTTGGAACAGAAAGTAAAATGTGACTTGCTCTAACATCTAACTTCATTCTTTCATAAGCCTCATTAACTAATGATTCATCAAACTCTTTATTTTTTAGATAAGGTATAGATAATTGTTCAGCATATCCTTCTAACTCATTAATAAATGATGTAATTGTATCCATTTTCAATTGTTTTGCTTCATATACTTTAAGTTTAAAATTGATAAAAAGATCCATATACTCATCTAAGTATTTTGTATCTATTTCTTCTTCATGAGAATTTTTGAAAAATACATTCTTGAATTCATCTAAAGTAATTTTATCATTTTCTATTTCAAGTAAAGTTTGTGCATATATAGAAAAACAAGATAATAAACATAAAAAAGTAATAATTTTTGCTTTCATATTTTTTTATTTTCGACTATAATTAGGAGCTTCTCTAGTAATAGTAACATCATGAGGATGACTTTCAACAACACCGGCTCCAGTAATTTTTATAAACTTTGAATTATTTAAATCCTTAATCGATTTTGATCCAGTATAACCCATTCCCGCTCTTAATCCACCCATCATTTGATGAACAACTTCTGATAACATTCCTTTGTATGCAACTCTCCCTACAATGCCTTCAGGAACTAATTTTTTATTATCAGTTTGATTTCCTTGAAAGTATCTATCCTTAGAACCTTCTTGCATTGCATCAATAGACCCCATTCCTCTATAAGATTTAAATTTTCTTCCTTGATAAATAATTGTCTCTCCAGGTGCTTCTTCAACTCCTGCAATTACAGATCCTAACATAATAGAATCAGCTCCTGCAACTATTGCTTTTACAATATCACCAGAGTATCTAATACCACCATCAGCAATTAATGGAACAGTATGTTTTTTTGTAATTTCAGCAACATCCATTATTGCTGTTAACTGAGGAACACCAATTCCTGCAATAACTCTTGTTGTACAAATTGATCCAGGACCAATTCCAACTTTAACAGCATCAGCTCCTAAATTTATTAATGATAAAGCAGCTTTACTAGTAGCAATATTTCCTACTACAATATCTAAATTTTTATATTTGTTTTTAATATTTTCTAAGGTTTTTAACACGAGTTTTGAATGTCCATGAGCTGTATCAATTACAATAGCATCAACAGATGCTTTATATAAAGCATCTACTCTATTAATAACATCATCTGTAATTCCAACTGCAGCAGCAACTCGAAGTCTACCATAAATATCTTTTGATGAGTTTGGTCTAGTTCTATTTTTAATAATATCCTTAAAAGTTATAAGACCAATTAAATGAAAATTAGAGTCAACCACAGGTAATTTTTCAATTTTATTTTCTTTTAATATTTGCTCTGCATTTTTTAGATCTTTAATTTCAGTTGTAATTAAATTTTTAGAAGTCATTACTTCTTTAATTGATCTATCCATATCTTTCTCAAATCTCAAGTCCCTATTTGTAACTATTCCTAGAAGCTTCATTTTTGAATCCACAATAGGAATACCTCCTATTTTATTTTCTTTCATCATTATAAGGGCATCTCCTATTCTTGCATTTAAATTTAGTGTTATAGGATCTTGAATCATACCACTTTCAGAACGTTTTACTTTTCTTACTTCTTTAACTTGCATATTTATTGACATATTCTTATGTAAAACTCCAATACCACCTTCTTGTGCAATTGAAATTGCCATACTAGACTCAGTAACTGTGTCCATTGCCGCAGATACTAAAGGTATATTTAAATTAATATTTTTACTAAATTTAGATTTAATATCAACTTCATTTGGTAATATCTCGGAATATGCAGGAACAACAAGTACATCATCATATGTTAGTCCTTCTTTTAAAATATTCTTACTCATATATCTAATTTAAAGATTTGCAAAATTAATAAATATCAAATAATCTCAATGTGTATAAAAAAAAATGTAATTAAATAATTATCTAACCAAAGTTATAACATTTGTTTTTTCAGTTAATTTTCCGATACCATTCATAAATTGTATATGATAAATATAGTTACCATCTGGAGCTTGATTACCGTTATGAGTACCATCCCAACCTTTATTAGGACTATTAGTATTAAAAATTTCCATCCCCTGTCTATTATAAATAGTAAATGAGTAACCTTGTTCTGAAACAAAATAAGTGATGGGCTTAAACAACTCGTTATGATCATCCCCATTAGGTGTAAACACAGATGGAGTAAAAATAATTGGTGTTTGCGATACACAAGCTATATTAGAATAACTTCCATTAGTTGATGATCCATATGGATTGTTAGTTCCTTCAATTGCTTGTATATAATAACAAAATCTACCATTTCCATCACCATATTCTGTAACAACATCTATAAATTTCAATTCTTCATCTGGATTATTAATTCTATCCCATACATGTAAAGGAATTAAACTAAATGGCTGTCTATTTATAGATCTATAAAGACGATATTCAGAAACAGAACCTAGCCATTTATCGTATTCATTAAAAATTAATGTATTAGTATATTCATCACCTAAACTATTAGAGTAATCTAAATTAATTTCAGCTTGTAAAAAAATTGTTTGACCAAATGATGTGTCATTAAAAAATTCTAGTGAATAAACTGGAGGAATAGCTAGTCTGACACCGCAAGTATCAACTGGAAAAATTTTATATTGATAAAAATTTTCATTTGTTTTTGCTGATTCATCAACATAATCTAAAGATACACTTGCATTAAAAGGGATTTCACCAATTTTATAAAAATCATTTGAAGTACCCAAAGAGCGCATAACATCATAATGGTCAACTATTCCTTGATTGTCTGTTAAACAACTAATTTCAACAAAATCATTATCATGATTTACTGAAGCATACTGAATATAATTATACTGAGGTTGCATTGGCAAATTAATTGGTTCATTTAATTGATCAGAGGTTGCAAAAATCATAGAATCTGCATTATATGCAGTAACATAAACAAAATAGTTAGATCCTTCATTTATATTTGTAATAATATAATTTAATGGAGAGACTACTCTGGAAACTGTATTTGTTATACCTCCAAAAATATTAGTTTCGGTAACGTTTACTTCATAATGACTAAGACCATTTGTTATATTAATGTAGTTATTCCATGAAACATCAACAGTAAAATTACATACATCAACTTTTGTTTCAATATTAATTGAATTATGTTCAAGACTTTTTTGACTAGCATTACCACAACTATCTAAAGCCCTAACTGAAAAGGTCTCAGAAAAATTTACTGCATTAGAATTGTCAAAAGTAAAAGACAAATTAGGTGGATTAATTAAACCTATTAATAACCATCCTTCTTCAGTAAGTTGATATAACTCATATAAGTCAACATCGATAGAATTACAAGTCCAATTAATTACAGATTTACCATTAGTATTTACAGAAACATCTGTTATAATTGGAACATTTGGTGGTATTTTGTCTTGAAGTGTATCTCCATTAATTGATGATTTTGAAATACAACCACTTTGATCTTCTAATGTAACATACATTGCTTGATACGAATCACATGTAATGGCATCAAAAATATAATTTATATCAGGCGTTTGTCCAACATTTTGATATATACCATTTCCATCTTTTGCAAAGATTTGATAATTTGGTGAAGATGTAGTTAGATTTGGTATATGTAAATGATTCCAGTTTAAATCTCCTTGAGTTGAAGCATTAATCGCAGTAACATTTAAGTTGATAGTAGATAAAGTATCAGATGGATTTGACTCATCAGCACAATCAGAATGAGATGTTAAATAATAATAATGTCTTTGATTATTAGCATTTACATTTAAATCTAAGTAAGTATTGTTAGGAAACAAAACACTATCAACAAAAGTAAATGGACCATTTGGATTTGTAGAATGAAAAATACTATATACTGTACTTGGAGGCGCAGATAGTAAATGCTCCCAAGTAATTTCAACATTGCCATTTTCTAATACAGATATACATCTAGGATCAGGAGGATTATCTACAGGAGCTGGTAAAACAGTTACTTTAATTGTAGAAAATTTTATCCCATTAGCTGGACAAAAATCATCATTAACTTTAATCAAAAAGGTATAAACATTTGATGTTGATCCACAGCCAGCATTTGCTGCAATATGTGAACATGCAGTTTGCCAACTAAAAACTCCCGATACAATTCCAGGAGCTGTAAAAGGAGGAACTATACCAAAACCATTATTAAAAGTTGCACAAGGTGGGTTTTCACAATTAGTTGTTGAACTTGCATTTGGAGAGCCAAATTGACCTCCAGAAACATCTAATGTTAGGTTTTGTGGAAGTACCCCATTATATAAGTCAGGATCAGTTCCAGAAATATTAAATGTAACTAAATCACCTGCAAAAACAGTAGTTTCAAAGGTAGGTAACATAGTAACTGGATCAATAAAAGGTGCACTTACATCAGGAGGATTATTTTGAATCCCTGTACCTGGCATTGTCGGACAAGCAATTAATACAACTTGAACCTCTCTAAAAATTTCGGCAACTAATTGACCACATTTATATGAAGAAACTTTAACACACGTAACAAAGTATCCAGCTGTATTTGCATTATAACTCACTTCCCCAGTTTGTGCATCTAAAGTAGGGCCCCCTGGCAATGGTGTGTTTACATTATAAGGGGGATTAAAAGTTAATACTGGTGGTGCAACTGGAGGGTTATATGTTCCAAAAAAATCATCTAGTGGTTCACCCCATGAATAAACTAATGAATCTAATTCTACATCAAATGCATTATGTGAATATGAAAAAGGATATCCAATACACAATATAGTCTTTGGATCTTCTTTAAAAGAAGGTGATGAATCAAAACATGGATCAGCAGGAGTTACAATGCCAGTTATTGGATCGTTATACTGATACATAGATGCTCTCAGTGTAAATCCCATTGAAGATGGATTAACTAAATTTGAAACAGCTGTATTTCTACAACAATTATCCCAAGTAAAATGCCATCCAGCAGCTGGAGGAGAACCAGGCAAATTTATTGGTGCAGACTCAAAAACATATCTTTCAACAGCTCCTACTGGATTATTAGCACAATTTAATTGTTGATTCCCACTATTAATAGGATCACAGTCAGGTGAAACATCTCTTGGATTAGGAAAACCAGTTGGATCAACCCACAATGGAGCAGAAATAGATGTAACTGTTGGATGATTCCATACTGAAATAGTCTGAGGTAATTGAGAAACATTAATACCATCACAATCTCTATAAATTTTTAGAGTAAAAACATATTTACCAGCATCTGGACCTGATGTTATACACTTCCATGTTATTTCACCTCCCATTAAGTGAGAGGCAAATGATTGAAAACTTAGAGTTGAAATTAATAATAATAAAAATATTTTTCTCATATTAATGTAGAGGATTTTTCTACAAATTTACAAAAAATATATGTTTAAATATTTAATATTTGTTAATGACACTATTATTTATAAAAACATAATAAAAATTAGTGAGAAAACTAATAAAAAAACTATACCTAATAAAGATAGTAATTTAATCCAATAAGGTGGTTTTTTTTCATTTGGTATATCAGAAGAAAAAATAATCCTATAATTTAATATTGCACAAAATGGAGCAATCAAAAAAGATATTGTCGTAGCTAAGTCAATAAGTTGTTTAAAACTATCTATAAATTTCCACACGATCAAATACCCTACAAATCCCAATAATAAAAGAACAAATGAATAGATTTTATTAATTAATTTTATTTCAAATAGTAAACTAAAAGAATCTCTAATAGTTCTAGCATAACCATCAAAAACTGCTAAAGTTGTACTAAACATTACTGAAAATGAGGCTATTGCTATAATCCAATAAGACCACTTGCCTAAAGAATGAGTATATAAATATATTAGCTTTTTTGCAAATTCAGAAGATGAATTTGGAAATAATTCTCCTGATCCATACATTACAAAAGCTCCTAAAGTTATAAAACAAACTGATAATATTATTGTTGCAACATACCCAATATTAAATTCCAAAAGAGTTTCATTAAGTTTTGGTTTATAACCTGAATGATTAATTCTCTCAACTGTCCATATACTATTCCAAACTGACATATCAACTGCAGTAGGCATCCACCCAATTAAAGCAATAATAAACAATAAACTTTTTCGATCAAAAATGTTTGGTGGAGTAAAGTTAGCAACATGAGGCTGAGATCCATTAATAATTACAATTATAAATGCTGAAAGTGTAGAGATTAATAAAATAATTGACACAAATTTTATCAAACTATCTAAAATACTAAACCCACCAAACAATAAAATAAATACACAAACTAAAAACAATATCAAAACGATTATATGAATATTAAAATCTAAATCAAGGAGTTGCCCCATTAATCCAGCACATACATATCCAACTGCTGCAATAACAACGAACATACTTAAAAATGTAAAAATCAAATAAGCAATAACTAACCAACTCCCTCTTTTTTTATAACCATGCAAAAGAGATTTACCAGTAACATTCGCATATCTAGATCCAAATTCAAAAAAAGGATATTTTAAAATATTTGCAAGTAAAACAAAAATCAAAAGTGAAAATCCATACTCTGCACCTGCTCTAGTTGATTGAACTAGATGAGAAACTCCAATAGCTGTACTGGCAAATAAAATTCCAGGACCAAAAGTTTTAAATAAATTCTTCCATTTCATCATTTATTTAACTTTATTGATTTAATTAATAACTTTTGCTTATTGAACTCCTTTATAATTTCATCAATTATTTGCTTGGCAGTTTGCTCTTTTGAAATCATTGAAGAAACTTGTCCAATTTCTAATTCACCATTTATCAGATCTCCCTCAAAAATTCCCTTTTTAGCTCTTCCTTTAGCAAGAATTTCTTTTAAATCATTAATAGAAAGTTTATCTTGATAGGCTTTTTGTATTTTATAAAAGAATTCATTCCTCAAAAGTCTAACAGGTGTCAATTCTTTCAATGTTAACTGTGTATCACCTTCTCTTGAAGAAAATATATAGTTCTTATAAAGTTTATGCGAAGAACTTTCTTTACAAACTGCAAATCTAGAACCAATCTGAACTCCATTTGCTCCAAGAGATAAAGCGGCCAGCATAGATTTACCAGAAGCTATACCACCAGCAGCTATTACTGGTATATTAATAGATTGAGAAATTTCAGGTATTAAACACATTGTAGTAGTTTCATTAACTCCATTATGACCACCAGCTTCAAATCCTTCAGCAACAATGGCATCTACCCCAGATTCAAATGCTTTAACTGCGAACTTTTTACTTGAAACAACGTGCACAACTATTATATTATTTTTTTTTAAAATATTAGTGTATAACAATGGATTTCCAGCAGAAGTAAAAATAATTTTAACTTTTTCTCTTAAAATAATTTCTAAATGCTTATCTATTTGGCTATATAGTAACGGTAAATTTACTCCAAAGGGTTTAGATGTAGCCTTTTTACATTTTTTAATATGTTCCTCTAAAACACTAGGGCTCATAGAACCTGCACCTATCAGACCTAGTCCACCGGCGTTACTAACTGCAGAAGCAAGTTTCCAACCACTACACCAAACCATACCACCCTGAACTATTGGATATTTTATATTAAAAAGATTATTTACTATGTTCATAAATATTTAAATTTGTTCCGAATACGAATATAAAAATTTAAATAATCTTAGTAATGGTAAATAATCAAATAATTTTTGACTTAATAAAACAAGAAGAAAAAAGACAAAAAGAAGGGATAGAATTAATAGCTTCTGAAAATTTTGTAAGTAATGATGTAATGAAAACAATGGGTTCATGTTTAACTAATAAATATGCAGAGGGCTACCCAAACAAAAGATACTATGGTGGATGTCAAATTGTTGATAAAATTGAACAAATTGCGATTGATAAAGCAAAACAACTTTTTAATGTTGAATATGCAAATGTTCAACCTCATTCAGGATCTCAAGCTAATGCGGCAGTAATGTTAGCATGTCTAAACCCAGGAGATAAAATTTTAGGATTTAACTTGTCACATGGAGGCCATTTAACTCATGGTTCACCAGTAAATTTTTCTGGAAAACTATATAAAACTTGCTTTTATAATTTAGACAAAAAAACTGAAATGTTAGACTATAACTTAATTGAAGAAATAGCCTTAAGAGAAAAACCAAAACTAATTATTTGTGGAGGTTCAGCATACTCACAAGATTGGAACTATAAGATTTTTAGAAGTATTGCTGATAAAATTAACGCTTTGCTCTTAGCAGATATTTCTCATCCCTCAGGTCTAATCGCTAGTAAACTTCTAAATGATCCTGTACCACACTGCCATATTATTACTACAACAACTCATAAAACTTTAAGAGGTCCTAGAGGTGGAATGATTATGATGGGAAAAGATTTTGAAAACCCATGGGGTCATAAAACACCAAAAGGAAATTTAAAAATGATGTCTAATATAATTAATTCAGGTGTTTTTCCAGGATCACAAGGAGGTCCATTGGAGCACGTAATAGGATCAAAAGCAGTAGCATTTGAAGAAGCATTAAATTCTAAATTCACCGAATACTCGAAACAAGTAATTAAGAATTGTAAATTAATGGCAGACGAATTTGTAAAAAGAGATTATAAAGTTGTTTCTGGAAGTACTGTAAATCATTGTATTTTATTAGATTTAAGAAATAAGAATATTACTGGTAAAGATGCAGAAAATGCTCTAGTTAAAGCTGACATAACAGTTAACAAAAATATGGTCCCATTCGATACTCAATCTCCATTTATCACTTCAGGGATAAGAGTGGGTACACCGGCTATAACCACAAGAGGAATAAAAGAAAACAATATCTCAAATATTGTTGACTTAATTGACAGAATTATTTTAAATCACAATGATGAAAATGTTATTTCAAGTACCAAAAAAGAAGTAAACAATTTAATGAATAAATATCCAATTTTTGCAACAAATTGATTGATCCAATTGACATAGAAAAAGAAAATAAGGAAATACTAAATAAGTATAGAAAATTATTGCGTGCTTGTTCAGAAAAAATTGATTCGGTAGGTAAAAAAGAAATAAGAAAAGCCTTTAACCTAGCAGTAGATGCTCATAAAAATATGAGACGAAAATCTGGTGAACCTTTTATTTATCACCCTTTAGCAGTTGCTCATATTGCAGCAAAAGAAGTTGGATTGGGAAAGACATCAATTATTTGTGCTTTACTTCATGATGTTGTAGAAGACACTGATTACACACTAGATGATATTAATAATGCTTTTGGAAAAAAAACAACAAAAATTATTGATGGATTAACAAAAATACAAGAAGTATTTGACAAAAATGTTTCCCTACAGGCAGAAAATTTCAGAAAAATGTTGTTAACATTATCTGATGATGTTAGAGTAATTTTAATTAAGTTATGTGACAGGCTACATAATATGCGTACACTTGATTCTATGCCTAAGGCAAAACAATTAAAAATAGCATCTGAAACTTTATATTTATATGCTCCACTTGCTCATAGACTTGGGCTATACCCTATGAAAACTGAATTGGAAGACCTTGGTTTAAAATTTACAAAAAGTGAAGTATATAAAGCAATTGCAGAAAAATTGCAAGAAACTAAAGAAGAAAGGAGAAAATATATTTTAAAATTTAGTAAACCTATAAGATCAAAACTGAACGAACAGAACATTAAATTTTCTATTAAAGGAAGACCAAAGTCAATTTTTTCAATTAGAAATAAGATTGTTAATAAAGGAGTAGACTTTGATAATGTTTTTGACAAATTTGCAGTTAGAATTGTAGTTGACACTAATCTAGAAAAAGAAAAATCTGATTGTTGGAAAATATATTCAATAGTAACAGATTTTTACAAACCCAATCCTGATAGGCTTAGAGATTGGATTTCAACTCCAAAAGAAAATGGATATGAGTCTTTACACACAACAGTTATGGGAGAAGATGGAAAATGGGTTGAGGTTCAAATACGAAGTAAACGAATGGATGAAATAGCTGAAAAAGGATATGCTGCACACTGGAAATACAAACAACAAGGAAGCAAAGAGAATTCGTTAGATAATTGGATAGAAAAAATTAGAGAACTATTAGAAAATCCGGAAAGTAATGCAGTTGATTTTATAGATGACTTTAAAATGAATTTATATTCGGGTGAAATTTATATCTTTACCCCTAATGGAGATCTTAAAACATTACCTAAAGGAGCAACAGCATTAGATTTTGCCTTCGAAATTCACACTGATATTGGAATTAGATGTATGGGTGTGAAAGTTAATGGAAAACTTGTATCATTAAGCCATAAACTTAATAGTGGTGATCAAGTTGAAGTTATTACATCTTCTAAACAACGAGCTAGCAATGATTGGTTAAGATTTGTTAAAACTTCAAGAGCAAAATCAAAAATCAAATCTGCACTAAAAGAAGATAAAAAAAAGATAGCAATAATAGGAAAGGAAATTGCAGAACGAAAATTAAAACATTTAAAATTAAAGCTAAGTGATAAAATAGAAACTGAATTAATTAAACATTTTAAATCAGGTGATTCTCTAGAACTTTATTTCAGATTTGGAACAGGAGCTATTGCTAATACTGAAATAAAAAACTTCGTCAACTTAAAAAATAGAGGATGGTACCAAACAATCAAAAATAAAATTTATGGACCACCAGTACCAAAATTTCCAAAAGATTCTGAAAAAATTATTGTTTTTAATGAAGAAGATGAACTTTTAGATTATAAACTTGCTAAATGTTGTAATCCAATTCCTGGAGATCATATTTTTGGCTTTCTTACTGTCATTGAAGGAATAAAAGTACATAGATCAGATTGTCCTAACGCGATTCAAATGAGATCAAATTTTTCATATAGAATATTGCCTGGCAAATGGGTTAATAAGCAAGAAATCGATTTTGTAGCAACGATTAATTTAAAAGGAATTGATCGATTAGGACTAATGAATAAGGTAACTCAAATAATTTCAAATCAAATGAATGTAAATATTAAATCAATGAATATTACTACAGAGGACGGCTTATTTGAAGGAATATTAACTCTTAAAGTGCATAATGTTGCATTTTTAAAAGAACTTACAAAAAAGCTAGAAAAAGTTGAATCTATTACATCAATTACAAGAACATACAAACATTAAATATTATTTATAAGTAAATAATAAAAATAAACAATCTATAAACTTTTTTATTAAATTTGTGATTGTGAAATTATTAAATGAAAACTGAAAAAAAAAATCAAATAAAAGATATCTTTGATGCATATCTATCAAGGAAAAACTACAGAAAAACACCTGAAAGATATGCAATATTAGATGAGATTTATAAATTCGAAGGTCACTTTGATGTTGAATCCATGTATATCAACATGAGAAATAAAAAATATCCAGTAAGTAGAGCTACTGTTTATAATACAATTGAAATATTATTGGAGTGCCAATTAATTAGAAAACATCAGTTTGGTAAAAATCATTCACAATATGAAAAATCGTTTTTCAATAGACAACATGATCACTTAATTTGTACTAATTGTGAAAAAGTTATCGAATTCTGTGATCCTAGAATTCAAGGAATTAAAGATGCTATTGAGGATACTATGAAATTCAAAATAAATAGACATGCCTTAAATTTTTATGGTCAATGTTTAGATGAAGAAAATTGTTCGAAAAATAAATATTAAATGGTAAAAGCAGACGTCCTATTAGGTCTTCAATGGGGAGATGAAGGAAAAGGTAAAATTGTTGATGTTTTAACATCTCAATACGATATTATAGCAAGATTTCAAGGAGGGCCAAATGCAGGTCATACACTTGAATTTGATGGCATCAAGCATGTTTTACACACAATACCATCAGGAATTTTTCATAATGGAGTAGTAAACATAATTGGAAATGGTGTTGTTATCGACCCAATAATATTTGATAATGAAATTAAAAGCATTAGTAAGCTAAATGTTAAAATATCTAAATTGCTAATTTCAAAAAAAGCCCATTTAATATTACCAACACATAAATTATTAGATGCAGCTTCAGAAAAAGCAAAAGGTAAAGAAAAAATAGGATCAACACTTAAAGGAATTGGTCCAACTTATATGGATAAAACTGGTAGAAATGGACTACGTATCGGAGATCTAACTGACAGGGATTTTCAGGATAAATACAATAAACTTAAAAATAAACATTTAAGATTACTCGATTTCTATGATTTTGAATATGAATTAGAAAAGCTAGAAAATGAATGGTTTAGTTGTTTAAATACTCTTTTAAATTTTCAACATATTGATAGTGAGCATTATTTAAACAAGTGTCTTAAAGAAAATAAAAAAATATTAGCTGAAGGAGCACAAGGGACATTGTTAGATATAGATTTTGGTTCATACCCATTTGTCACTTCATCCAATACTATAACAGCTGGAGCTTGCACTGGTCTTGGAATTGCTCCAAATAAGATACACGATGTTTATGGAATTTTTAAAGCATACTGCACTAGGGTTGGAAGTGGACCTTTTATAACTGAATTATTTGATGAAACAGGTGAAAGAATTGCAAAAATTGGAAATGAATTTGGTGCAACTACTGGCAGGCCAAGAAGATGTGGATGGATTGATATTCCTGCTCTAAAATATGCTATAAATATAAATGGAGTAACCAAATTAATGATGATGAAAGCAGATGTTCTTTCAGGCATTGACGTAATCAAAGCATGCACTCATTATAAAACTAAAGAAGGTATTATAGATTATTTACCTTTTCAAAGTAATCACGATTTAACACCTGTATATAAAGAAATTAAGGGCTGGAAAAATGATTTAACCAAATTATCATCTTTAAATGAAGCACCAAAAGAATTACATGATTATATCAACTGGCTAGAAGAAGAATTAGAAGTTCCAATTACAATCGTTTCAGTAGGTCCTGATAGAAAACAAACACTACACAAATAGATTTGAAACACATATTATATATTCTTGCAATAGGTATAAATATTAATCTTTTTAGTCAGGATACAAAAAAAATAGAAATTCTTAATGCTGACTACACATTTGCAGACAGTGAAATACACCCAGAGTATTGGAGATTAATAGGAAACGTAATATTTAGTCATAATAATGTTAAAATGACATGTGATTCAGCATACCATTATATTGATAAAGAAAAAATGAAAGCTTTTGGGTCAGTAAAAGTATATGATGACAAAATCAATTTATCAGGAAATCAACTTATTTATTTTGGGAATAATCAAAGTTTAATTATAAGTAAAAATGTTATTTTAGAAGATGGAGAAATGATACTAAAAACAGATGAAATTACATACAATGTAAAATCTAATATTGCTATCTATAAAAAAGAAGGTAAAATTATTAATAGTGAAAAAAAAATTTATTCAAAAAAAGGAATATACAATACTCAAAATAATATATTTTATTTTCAAGATTCTGTTACTATAAATTCAAATAATTATATGATTTATACTGACACAATGAATTATAATTCAAAGAATGAAATAAGTTACTTTTATGGCCCTTCATATATATATTCAAGTAACAAAACAATTTATTGTGAAAATGGGTGGTATGATACTAAAAACAATAAAGCTCAGTTTAAAAAAAACAGTTATATTAAAAGTAAAAAAAATAGATTAAGTGGCGATAGCCTTTACTATAATGAAAAATTAGGATATGGAAGAGCATTAAATAATGTAAAGCTTTTAGATACTCTTGAAAATATCACCATATATGGTGACACTGGAGAGTATTATGAAAAAATAAAGAAAATAGAAATTAAAGGAAAACCACTTCTAGAACTTATCATTGAAAATGATACATTGTTTTTACATGCAAAGAAACTATCTAGCTTTAAAGAAAAAAATGATGAGATTTTACTAGCTTACAATAAAGTTAAATTCTTTAAAAAAGATTTACAAGGAAAATGTGATTCTTTAAGCTATAACATATTAGATTCAACACTGATAATGTACAACCAACCTATTCTATGGTTAAATGATTTCCAGATTAAATCAGACACAATTAAATGTAAAATCTTTAAAGGAAAAATTGAGAAAATATATTTTTTCAGTAATCCAATTATTATTGAGAAAGTAGACTCTCTAAATTACAATCAAATTAAAGGCAAAGAAATAATTGTTTTTTTAAAAGAAAATAAGATTAAAAAAATGGAAATTTTTGGTAATGGACAAAGTATTTACATTGCAAAAGATGAACAAGAGAAAAATATAGGATTTAATTATATTGAATCTACAGATTTAACACTATATTTTAAAGAACAAAAATTAAATAATATTACTTATCAAATAAAACCAAATTCTGTAACAACTCCATTTGACAAAATGAAAGAAGAAAATAAATATTTAAAAGGGTTTTTATGGTTAAATAATAAAAGACCTAAAAACAAAAATGATATTTACTGAGCTAATCTAAACGATGTTCTTCTGTTTTCTTCTCTCCCTTTTTCTGAAGAATTACTACTTACAGGTTTTGATTCTCCAAATCCTTCAAAAGAAATTAATTGATTACTTTTTATTCCATTATTTAACAAAAAATTATACACTGATTCCGCTCTTTTTTTAGATAAAATCAGATTATCTTCTTCATTTCCAACATTATCCGTATGTCCCTCTATAGTTATTTTTTTTTCAGGATTTTTTATTAAATAATCAATTAGAAAATTAAGTTCAATTATAGATGCTTGATTTAATTTAAAAGAATTAAACGAAAAATTAACATTATTCAAAATTACTTCTTCTCCAGCTTTATTAGATAAAATTTCTAGTTCTAGATTGTTGATTTGTTTAGCCTGATATTCACTAGGAAGAGAAAAAGTAAAAATATCTTCTTTTCCATATCCTGATAAATCTGAAGTATAATATGCTGTTAATCCATCCTTTTCTACGATTAAAGAATTTTCAACCCTATGTGTATTGATTGGAAAACCTAAATTTTCCACCTTACCCCAATCCAAATTAGTTGTATTTCTTCTGCTTATAAATAAATCGTAGTCCCCCATACCAATATGACCATTTGAAGAAAAGAATAATGTTAAATTATCAGGGTGAATGAAAGGAGATATTTCATCATACTCTGTGTTAATTTCAGGACCTAAATTTTCAGGAATTGAAAAACCGTCATTTGTTAATTTAGATCTCCAAATATCTTTACCCCCATATCCACCTGGGTTATTACTAACAAAATATAAATATTCTCCATCAGGAGAAAAAACCCCTTGTGATTCCCAATAAATTGTATTTACAGGAGACCCTAAATTATAACTTACATTATTTTCCATTATATAAAGATCACATCTTCCTTTCGAATCCTTTCTATCACAAGCTGTATAAACAATTTTATTATCGCTATATGAAAATGATAATGTACCTTCATTCATATTTGTATTTAATTTTCCAGGAAATGGGATCGCTTGAATCCAATTATTTTGATCTTTATATGATAAATAAAAATCTTCTTGAGATCTTTTATAATTTTCTTCTATTAATCTTGTAAAAACTAATTTATCACCATTTATTGAAATTGCAGGAAAATATTCTCGCATTTCAGAATTTATATTACTACCTAGGTTTATTGGATTAAATTGTTTGGGATTTCTTTTTTGAAAAATTGCAAAATCACAACTTTTAATATTAATTAATGTTTTATCATTACAATTAATGCTATCTATTTTCCAAACTGATGTATAATATTCTTTTGCTTTCTCATAATATCCATTTTTGAAATATAAATTTGCTATTCTCTCTAAACCTTTTAAACGCTCAACAGTTGATTTTTGATAAATAAGTTTTAAATAAGAAATCGCTTCTAAAAAATCACCTTCATTTTCTGAGATAGTAGCAAGTAGTAGAATAGGTTGTTTCCATAAAGGTTTTTTCTTGAGTAATTTCTGTAATATTTTTTTTGATTTATCTAAATCTCCTTGTTTAAAATTTTGAACGGCTAAATCATACTTTTTATAATCTCTATTTGTCTGAGAGAAGCAAAGATAAGATGATATACACAATAAAAAAATTATAATTCTCATGCAATTACGGAATATTCATGTATTTATGAGTCTGCAAAGAAATAGTCCACTTCGGATTTTCTTTAACATAGCTAATTACTAATGGCATAATATCATTTTTTTTACTCCATTCAGGTTGCAAATATAACTTACAACTATTTGATAATTTTTTAGATAAATTTTCAGCCCATATAAAATCATGCTTATTATTGATAATCACCTTAAATTCATTGGCTTTAAACAAAATTTCATCAAGAGGTGGTTTTGTTTTTTTAGGAGATAAACATATCCAATCAAATTTTCCACTAATTGGATATGCCCCAGAAGTTTCTAAATGTATATTCTCAACATATTTTTTTAATCCAGTAGTTAATTTTTTTAGATTCCACATTAATGGTTCTCCACCAGTAATAACAACAGTATTAATTTTACTTTTAGCAATTTCTAATATTATATTTTCAACACTAGTTAATGGATGGATTTTAGGGTCCCAACTTTCTTTAACATCGCACCAATGACAACCAACATCACATCCCCCTATTCTTAAAAAATGAGCAGATTGACCAGAAAAATAACCTTCTCCTTGGATAGTATTGAAACTTTCCATTAATGGAAGTATATCTCCATCATTTAAAGCTTTAGAATCAAAAGTAGACATATGTGCAAAAATATGTTTTTATTAACAAGAATACTATCTTTGCTTTTTATAAAATGTAAATAATGAAGCAAATTATTGAATGTGTTCCAAATATATCTGAAGGAAACGATATAGATAAAATTAAAGCTATCTCCTCTGTAGTTGAAAATATTGAAGGTGTAAAACTTCTAAATGTTGATCCTGGAAAAGCAACAAATCGTACAGTCATCACATTTGTGGGTGAACCTCAACAAGTTATTGATGCAGCATTTTTACTAATAAAAAAAGCACAAGAACTTATAGACATGAGTAAACATTCGGGAGAACATCCAAGAATGGGTGCAACAGATGTATGTCCTTTAGTTCCAATAGCAAATATTTCAATGAAAGAAACGGTTAAATGGGCTCACAAATTAGGAGAAAAGGTGGGAAATGAATTAAATATTCCAGTATATCATTATGAAGAAGCCGCTAATGAAAATAAAAGAAAAAATTTAGCTAACTGTAGAAAAGGAGAATATGAAGGATTAGAAAAAAAATTATTAGATACAAATTGGAAACCTGACTGGGGTCCTAAAGAATATAATGAATCAGTAAAAAAATCTGGAGCAACCGCTATTTCTGCTAGAGATTTCTTGGTTGCTTACAACGTAAATTTAAATACCACTTCAACACGTAGAGCTAATGCAATAGCATTTGATATAAGAGAAGCAGGAAGATTAAAAAGGGAAGGAGGATTAATTACTGGTAAATTAGTTAAAGATAAAAATGGCGAACCATTAAGAGAACCTGGACTATTTAAATCAGTTAAGGGAATTGGATGGTTTATTGAAGAATATGGAATAGCACAAATTTCTTATAACCTCACAAACATTAATATTTCTCCATTACACGAAGTTTTTGATAAAACATGTGAAAGAGCAAATAAAAGAGGAGTTAGAGTAACAGGATCTGAACTTGTTGGTTTAGTTCCAAAAAAGGTTTTAATTGATGCTGGAAAATATTTTCTTAAAAAACAAAAAAGATCATTGGGTATTAGTGAAGAAGAAATAATTAAAATTTCTATTAAATCACTAGGGCTTGATGAATTAGCTCCTTTTAATTATAAAGAAAGAATTATAGAATACATGATCGAAGAGGATAATGCCAAAAATCTAATTAATTTAAGTTTAAAAGATTTTGCTAACGAAACATCATCTGAAAGTCCAGCACCAGGAGGTGGTTCTATTTCTGCTTATTGTGGCGCTATGGGTGTTGCATTAGGAACAATGGTAGCCAATTTATCTGCACACAAAAGAGGTTGGGATGATAAATGGGAGTTTTATTCTAAGTGGGCACAAAAAGGTATGAAATTACAAAGTATTTTACTTGACTTAGTAGATGAAGACACAAAATCATTTAATAAAATTATGGAAGCCTATCGATTACCAAAGCAAACAAAAGAGGAAGAAATCAATCGTTTAGAAAAAATTCAAGAAGCTACCAAGCATGCTATTCTAACACCTTTTAATGTAATGGAAACGTCATATGAATCAATGGAAATAATGAAGGTTATGGCTGAAAAAGGAAATCCTAATTCAGTGACTGATACTGCAGTTGGAGCTCTTTGTGCAAGAACAGCTGTTTTTGGTGCTTTTCTAAATGTTAAAATAAATTGTGGTGATTTAAAAGACAAGTCATTTGTAAAAGGTATTTTAGAAAAAGGTGAATCTCTTCTCAAAAAAACAACTAAAATGGAAAATGAAATATTAAAAATAACTAATAGTAAGATTTAATTATATTTGTAAAAAAAAATGAAAAATTACCTTTATTTAATTCTTGCAGTTTCAGTTATTTTTACTTCTTGTAAAAAAGAAGAAGATGAAAATCCAACACCAACTGTTATAACTGGATGTACTAACTTAAATGCAGTAAATTATGATGCTTCAGCACAATCTGATGATGGGTCATGTATTTATGATATTTTTCCAACACCTACTAGATGGATAGCAACTAATGTTATAGTTGATACAAGTTCAACCATTTCAATTTTTGGTATAGTTATTGACTCTCTATCTGGATCTGGAACAGTGACATATTCACCTTCAGAGGCTGAGTCACCTTCAGCTGTGGAGTTTAATTCAAATACAAAGTTAATTTTTGAAGCTGACTACGATAATGCGATTGATACTCTTGACTACATGATAAATGGAACTGTTCTTTATGTATATGATGATTTTGAAGAAGACACTCTAGAACTTAATTATTCAGTTGGTGAAAATGGTTTAACACTTAATCAAACTATGGCTATAGATACCACATTTATAGATGATGGAATTCCAATTGGTGCAAATTTCTCGTATTCTATGACATTATACTTTGTGAAAAGTAATAACTTTACAACCAACTTAGAATTAAGAAAAAATAATAATGTTTTTACTAGTAAAAATAAACTAAAGCACATATTAAAAAAATTAAAATAAATGCTAAAAAATATCCTTTTTATATCTATAATGTTATTATTTTACTCTTGTTCTGATAGAACAGGAGGATGTATTGACCCAATTGCTATAAATTATGAATCTTTTGCAGATTTTGATGATGGAAGTTGTCTTTATATTGTTGGTTGTACAGACCCACTTGCTATTAATTATGATCCAGATGCAACATTGGAAGAAGTAAATGAATGTGTTTATTCTTCTGAAATGTTGTGGTATTTATCAGAATCTTCATATGACTATATGTTTGTCAACAATATAACTGAATTTGAAATTTGGGAAAGCACTCCTTCATTATTAATTGATTATCAAGGCTCACTATTTTATTCTATTGGTTATTTTGAAAATCCTCCTAATGATTGTTCATCTCAAGCTGGAGTAGTTTCTATTACTTTGCAATGGACTGGAAATTATGAAAATAATTCTCTATATTTTTCTTGGGATATTGTAGATCAATTTACTGGAATATCTCATTTTACTGATGATCATATATTAAATCCAAATGAATGTATAATTGTTCCTGTAAATGGCTCTTTACTTAAAAAAGGTCCAGAAAAGGAAAAAAGAGAAAAACCAGCTATATAGATTTAATTACAAAATCTGCTATCCTATCACTTGATAGTTGATTATTAGAATTAAATAACTCTCTTAATTTATGATAATCATCCTGTATTAATTTTTTATTATTAATAGCATGATTTATCGCATCTATTAAATTAAATTTATTTAAATCTTCTTGTATAATTTCATTTACTACCTCTTTATTCATTAAAATATTGACTAGTGATATGAAACTGGTTTTTATAAAGAATTTAGCTAAAAAATAAGTAATTGGGTTAGTTTTATAACAAACAACTTGTGGTACATTTAAAAAGGCTGTTTCTAATGTAGCTGTTCCTGATGTTACTAGAGCTACTTCTGCCCTATTTAATAATGCATAAGTTTCATCATAGACAATATTTACATCTTTATTTTTTAAAAAAGATTCATAATATTTTTCACTAAATAATTTTGTAGCACCTATTGTAAAATTATAATTTGGAAAAGCAGAAACTACGGAAAGCATTTCGGGTAATATTAGATCTATCTCTTGTTTTCTACTTCCTGGTAAAAGAGCAATAACTGAATCAGAGCTATTATTACTTTCATTAATTTTATTAACTTCATCTAAAATTAAATTACCAAAATAATTTACTTTAATATTATATTTTTTATAAAAGTCTACTTCAAAAGGAAAAGAAACAATAATATGGTCAACATATTTTTTTAAAATATTTATTCGATTTGTGTTCCAGGCCCAAACTTTTGGAGGAATATAATAAAATACCTTGATTCCTCTTTTTTTAGCAAATTTTGCAATTTTTAAATTAAAACCGGGATAATCAACTAGTAATAATGCATCTGGCTGATATGATAAAATATCTTTTTTACAAAATCTTATATTTTTTACTATACTGAAAATATTTTTTATAACACTAGTAAATCCCATAAAAGAAGTTTCAGAAATATGTTTTACAATATCAACTCCACTTTCTTTTAAATTGTCTCCTCCCCAGCCTCTAAAAAAAATATTTTTTGATTTTCTCTTTAATGAAGCAACTATTTTTGATGCATGTAGATCTCCAGATTTTTCTCCTGTAACAATATAGATTTTCAACTTTATATAAACTTTAAAATTGCTATAACAATACCATAAATAATAGTTGCAAATAATATGCCTCTTGCTTGTTCTTGCCGGTATGTTTTAATATTCATAAAGAAAATCAATAAATTAATTAACACGCTCAAACTCATCACATGTGGCAGTTTTCCTATTTCGACTAATATTTTATATGTTCCTACAGGATCTGAATCTTCAGTAGCAAAAGCAATATATACAACATAGGCAGCAATTGGTGCTATTAAACCTACTATCGTCCCTTTTATTAATTGAATATTCACCTAAAATATTTTTTTAAGATCAATTAAAGAATTGTAGTTTGTTAAGTCAAATTGTACTGGAACAATAGATACATAGTGATTAGCTAACGCCCATTCATCTGTATCTTTACCACTATCATAATTTACAAACTTTCCTGTTAGCCAGTAGTATTTTTTACCATTTGGGTCAATTCTTTCATCAAATTCTTCAATCCAATTAGCATTTGCTTGTCTACATACTTTTACTCCTTTAACTTTTATATCTTTTTTCTTTTTAGGAAAGTTAACATTTAAGCATAATCCTTTATCAATACTATGTTTAAAGACTTTTAAAGTAATAGATTCTACATATTGTATAATTTCAGACATATCAGCATTAAGAGATGTATCTAAAATAGAAAAACCAATTGAAGGGATACCTTCTAAAGCTCCTTCAATAGAACCAGCCATTGTTCCAGAATAAATAACATTAATTGAAGAATTTGAACCATGATTTATTCCAGAAACACAAAGATCAGGTTTTCTTTTTAATATTACATTTGTTGCTAGTTTAACACAATCAACAGTTGTTCCTGAACAACTATATTCTTCTTGCGGACCATTATCAATAACAATTTTATTACATCTTATTGTTGATTCAATTGTAATAGCACTACTCATTCCAGATCTAGGACCATCAGGAGCTACAACAACAACATCACCAATATTATTCATTATCTTAACTAACAAACGAATACCGGGGGCATTGATTCCATCATCATTAGTAACTAATATAAGGGGTTTTTTCATATCTTAATTATACAACAAATCTAACATAATAATGTTGTAAATTAAAAAGTATTTTTTCTAATTTTGTAAAAACAAAAAAATAAAGATATGATTTGGATTATAATGATAGGATTTATGATTATTGGTGGAATTGTAAGTTCTAAACTAAAAGGAAAAATTAAAAAGTATAGTCAAATTCCTACTAATTCTGGTTTGAGTGGTAAAGAAATAGCTGAAAAAATGCTAAATGACCATGGTATTAATGATGTAAAAGTAATTTCTGTGCCTGGAAAATTGACTGATCACTACAACCCATTAGATAAAACAGTTAATTTAAGCTCTGATGTTTATCAAGGAAGACATATTTCTGCAGCAGCAGTAGCCGCTCACGAATGTGGACATGCTGTACAACATGCCACTGCATATCAATGGTTGCAGATGCGATCTCAGATGGTACCAATAGTAAATATTAGCAATAAAATGATGGGTACAATATTTTTACTTGGACTTTTTGGAGGAAGTATAATTGGTCTAAACTGGATGATAACACTTAAGTTATTTATCATTTTACAAGCTGTTGTAACATTATTTACATTAGTAACACTACCTGTTGAATTCGATGCAAGTAAAAGAGCATTAGTATGGTTAAAGTCTTCAGGAATAAGTAACAATGAAGAAATTAAATATGCAGATGATGCTTTACAATGGGCAGCTAGAACATACTTAGTTGCAGCATTAGCCGCAGTTACTTATCTGTTATACTACCTATCAATTTTAAGAGATTAACTTTTGTAAGTTAAATAATATTATATAAAAAAACCCTAACAAATGTTAGGGTTTTTTTTGTAAATAAAATCCTTAGATTACTTCTTAGTTAAAAATGGTAATCCTGTTCTTTTATTTTCCTTTACATTGTATCCATCTGGCTTATCACATCCTGTAGATCTTGCATCTTTAGAGAAGAAATAAATTCTTTGTACTCTACCTGTAGATTTTAAAGTGACATCTTTACAGTTTAGGTGATAAGTAGTTCCTTTTGAATTGTCGTGCGTAAAAGCCATAATTTTTTTTTTTTGGTTAATATTATATTTACAGGGACTAATATAGAGAAAAAAACAAGAAAAACAAATTTTACTAGATAAAGAGAGTTGAAAATGTTAATAAGTACATTTAATATATTTTAAAGTTAATTATGATTAGACACTCAAAAAAATTTTTATCCTAATATTAAAATAATATAAAACATTGAAAATCAACAATTTATAAAAAAAAATGATTACTTAGTTAAAAAAAAAATTACTAGATAAGAATTAATTTATTACTAGATTAAAATAGTTAATAACTTTAATTAATAATATATAAATGTTATCCTGCAAAGTGATTTCCAGATTAAATTAACAAAATATTTCTCTTAAAAAAGCGTTTTTATTTAGAATATGTTGCAAATTCTTATTTTTACAACTAAATTCTTTATTATGAAAACTATATTAATTTTTATTATAACTATGATATTATCATTTAATGTCCATTCACAGATATATACTGAAAAATATATAAAAGATGCAAAGGTTGAAGCTATTAAATGGTTAAACAACCTAAACAATAAAAATTTTGAAGTATGCTGGGAAATGCATAGTAATGAAGCAAAAATCGCAAATCAATCTCTTGAAAATTGGCAAGTATATGTAAACGAAATGATGGATGAATTTGGAGAAATAAGTTCAAGAAAAGTAAGTAATGCATATTTTAAAAGTAGTATTGAAGGAAAAGAAAATGGATTTTATGTATTTATTGAATATAATTGTCAATATGAACATACCGATCAACATATGGAGGCTGTTGTATTGAAACAAAACGACCAGTTTAAATGGAAAATTGATAGTTGGGAATATCAATTTATTAGTAAAAAAGAAGAAGGAAATTCTAACGAATTAAAATAATGTAACCTAAAATTTGCTCCTGATCACTATTTTGAGTTTGCTGATAATTTATTAAGTAAGGATATACACCTTGAGGAGCAGGCTTACCATTATTCATTATTCCGTCCCATGTACCCATTTTATAATAAGATTCTGAATTAACAATAGAATTACATTTATTTCCATCATCAATATGTGTTGTTAAAATAATTTCATCAGATTCAAAAATTATTTCACTACCCCATCTTTTGTGTATTTGTAAATTAAATGAATAAAATCCCCCTACTCCTTTTACATAAAACTCATCATTACATTTATCTGTATTTGGTGTAAATGAATTTGGCACATAAAGATTAAAATCGGGAAGTATACATATCAAACTATTAATGGAATCACTACATCCACCGATATTTTCTAAAAATAATGTCACATTAAAAATTCCAGTATCTATATATGTATGAAAAGGACTTTCATAATGAGAATATAAAGAAGTATTACCATCTCCAAAATCCCAATATGAATTAGTAGAAATTTCATTTACAGAGATTATACTATTATTAATGAATTGTATTTCTCCATCTAAAACAGATACGCATTCATTGGTATTTGGAGAAAAATAAGCAATTACATTTTGATATCCTGGAATAGTAATAGTATCTTCAATTGAACAATTAGTACTTATATCAGTAACTTTAACACTATAAACATTATTAACTTTTGCTATTAAACTATCATTTTTTAAAGATATATCATCATTCCAAATAAAATCATAGTTTCCTGCAGGATTAACATTTACCTTACTATAACCTAATTCTCCAAAGCATAATTTTTGAGAGGTAGTAAAGCTCAAATCAAAATTTGGATATACATAGATTTGAATAGTATCAGTAGCATCATTAGAACATCCATCAGAGATTGTTACAATATAATCTGTTGAGGAAATGGGACTAATTAAATGTTCAAAACTATTGCTTAAATTATTATTCCAATCAAAAATATAATTTCCATTACCTCCAGAAGCATTAGCACCTAGAGTTATATAATCACCAACACATAATGAATCTTTTGTTGTGTATTTTTCAACCATTAACTCTTGACCTACAAAAACCACTGTATCAATTGTTTGAGAACAACTGCCTGAACCATAAGTATAGGATATTACATGATATCCCGAACCGGCAACTGATGGATTAAAAACATTTCCTTGAATACCATTTCCAAATAAAGTACCACCAACTGAAGGATTAGTTGTAATTACAATATTAGTATCATTAAAACAATAGAAATCATTTAGTCCATTTAAACTTAGAATAGGAGAATTATAAATATTAATACTAAAGGTATCAACACATAAATTTGGAGCAGAGTATCTTAAATAATGAGTACCTACAGAAAGTTGTGAAGGAGAAAATAAACCAGTAGAGTTATTTATTATACCATTTCCTGCCCAGCTTCCACCAGGAGGATAAACATTTAAAACTATATCACTTGATGAAGAACATATTAAAGTATCTAACAAAACAGATCTAGGTAAAACGTTTACCATTAAGGTATCAAAGCAGGTGTTTGCTTCATAAATAATATCATGAACCCCTACTCCTGCATTATTTGGATTAAATTCCCCAGGAAAAATAGAAGTTGTAATTCCTTGACCACTCCAATTTCCGTTCCATGGTGTTCTTGGCACACTAGTTAAATTTAATTGTTGTGAACCAGAATTTAGACAAAATGAAAGTGAATCAATTTGTAGTTCAGTATCAACAACTGTCACATCAATTGTATCATTACAACCGTTAAATGAATAAATAATCAAATTAGAGCCTAAATTAATAGATGGATCAAATGTTCCCAACAAATTATTTGTTATGTTTAATCCACTCCATATTCCACCACTAGGCAATCCTGTTAAATTAAATGGTATTTGTTGTGGACAAGCAACTAAATCAACTCCAGCATCAATTTCATTAATTGTAATATTAACAAAGTCACTACAACCCTGAATTGAATACTCCAATATATGTAAACCATCTCCTGCCACATCACTAAGAAAATCACCATCAGGAGTAACAGGACCTCCTAGAATTGATAATTTGTCGACTGCCACATCAGATTGCCATGAATCTCCTGTAATAACTCTAAGCCTAATTAACAAGTCAGTAGAAATATAATTTGACAAATCAATAGAAGCTTCTAACCATTGATTACCATTATTACCACTTACAAACCATATATCATCAATCCAATTTAATCCATTATCCATTGAAACATCCACTGAAAAAGTACCTTGATTAATCCCATTATTACTATTCCCATCATACATATGAAACCAAAAATTTAAAACTGGATTGGAATACATGGATAAATTTAAGCATGGACTAATTATTGCAGCAGTCTTATAGGGATTATTTGCTCCTGAAGCTTCTGTATATATATAAAAATCTTCATCAAAAGCACTGGAGGGGCCAGTTTGACCTGAAGGAGTAGAACCATTTCTGGTAGTCCAATCAAAATCATTATTTGGATCTTGAACCCATAAATTAAATCCATTTTCCCAACTTTCTTGTAATGGAAAGCTAGAAATTGAAAATGAACAATTACTTGGTAATAAATTATTAGAAGGAACAACAGACCAAACTCCTCCACTTGGAAAATGTGTTAAGGAATAATTACCAGAATTTTGGCACAATGTTGTATCTGTGGGCATTACTATATTATTAACTACATCTATTGACAATGTATCTGAACAACCATTAGCAAGTGTATATATAGCATTTAATACTGCTGGGGATGAACCTACCAAAACATCTCCATTAGCTTGAATATTGGCAGAACCAGACCAAACACCTCCAGAAGGTGAAGAATAACTATTTAAATTAAAAACACTAGAATTGATACAGGCAGATAAATTATTTCCAGCATCTACTTCCAAAACAGTAACATCTAAATCATCATCACATCCTTGAAAACTATAAGTAACAGTATATATTCCTGGCACTAAATTTGATGGTGAAAACTCTCCATTTTGAGAACTAACAATTCCTGTCCCCGACCAACTTCCTCCAACTGGATTTGCTATTAAATTAATTGAATTATCTGTTTGACATATCGAAACAGGAGACTGTGTGGTTGGTGGCTGTAAAACATGGATAACTATAGAATCTGAAGCCGATACAGAAGGTCCTAAATCATCAACAGTTACGTTATATTGAGTTGTCACTGTTGGACAAACTGTTTGAACTCCAGGGCTATTTAACCAAAATGGAAGCCAAGAATATGAATAGGATGAAGAATCACCCCCAATAACATTTACATATAAATCGACACACTCACCCAAACAAATTGTATCATTAGAATTAGCACTTAAATCAACTTGCAGAGGACAATCGTTAATAAAAAATTGCAAATTATTTGATAGTATCCATGTATCATTACACACATCAATAAAAGTACTTTCAAAATATAAATCATATTGTCCACTTTCATTTAAACCAGGGCTTAATGTTAATGATATAGAATTTGTTGAATCATTTATACAATTTATTGGTGATGCACTTATATTCTGATTTAATTGGCCACTAATATTGTAATAAGCGGTATAAACAGAATCGCAATGAATATTTCTATCTAATTCAATTATAAGTGTAGTTAAACTACAACTAGGAGTATTTGGCAAGGAAATTATTGGTGAAACAGGTGGATTAACTTGAGCCTCCCAAGAAAGCTCAAATCCTTCAGCAGTAACATTTAAGTCAGAAATAAATGTTATAGTAACACATCCGTTAGAAACAATTTGTGGAGGAAGATTTACACCTGAATAAGGCCCCCCTAATATTGGATATGTATTATCAGGACCATCATAAATCATTACATAATCGTTAATTGGCTCTGTAACAAAAGAAATAAAATTTATAGCAATAGAATATGCTCCTGATGGACATATTGTAAATGAAAAATTTTCATTATTATCATACCATCCTGAATTGACTGAATTAGCTTCACTATCAGTTAGTGTACCTTCACACTCATATACAGTTTGATTAGACATTAAATACTGACCAAAAATAAATTTAGTCATAAATAAAAATATAAAAATTAAAAAGTATTTTTTTTTCATTGTTTAGTTACAACAATTGAAGGAGTACTAATTGCATTACTCCATTTCATTTCTCTATCTTGAATACGAATACTATATGTTAAAGTTTCTGTCAACCCATTTCCTAGAACAAATGGTGCATCTATTTCAATTAAAATATTTCCACTAGTAGATAAATTTTGATTAGGAGGGTTTACAGGTATTAAATGATAATAATCTGCATTTTCTAGTCTACTATCCTTTACCTGTAAAGACAGATAATCAGGATTATAAAAACCAACATAGCCATCAGGGTGCTCATAGTTTATTCTAACCATTATATTTTCACTAAACTCAATAAGGGATGTAGGAGATGTACTTTCAATAGAAATGGAAAATAAATTTTCATCATCCTTTTTACATCCAAATAACAATATAAAAATTAAAAAATAAAAACTGTTCTTTAGCATATTATATAACTGTAAATGTAAAATGTTTAATTATCTGGTATTCCGATCCATTTGAAGGAATTTCAGTAATAGGATTTACATTATCTTGAAGAAAGATTTTAATAAAAACAACATCACCACTAGAGTATGCAGACATATCAAGTGTATATTTATGATAAAACTCATCAGATGTACTTTGATAAAAACCAGTTTCAATTAAAGGAGAAGAAACAACATCAAGAGGTAAAAAAGGTTGGTTATCAAAATTAAATAAATTCTTAGAAAACTTAACTTTATTGTAAGATAATTGAGAAGGGTTTTGAATATCATCTAATACACTAAACCAAAAATCAACTGAAGAAACATTTGAAGGAATATATATAGATCCTCTGGGTACTTCTCTAGGTAATTGAACCGACTGACCTGAAGCAAATGCTATACAACCTCTCATTTCTGGAATACTATTAGGTTCTAATGGCGAATTACCAAAAATATCTAGCGCACCATTATCAATCCACTGTTTAATATTTAATATATATTGACTTTTAACACCATGCCAACTGTTAGTTTGATCAGGGTCATAAACAATATCAGCTGTCAAAGGCATAACCTGGGAATTAGCATCAAATAAAGAATTTCCGTCTTGATCAGCTAACAACCTAGCATAAAGAACACTTTTTTCAGAGTTTCCAGGTGAAACACGATATTGATATGTATCAGATTGATTATTCTTAATCACGGGATGATATACTAAGGTACTGTAAGAACTTTCAATTGTTCTGAAATCTGGCTCAAAAGAACCATCATGACATCCAGAATTAGCACAATATGGAGCAAACACATTATTTTGAATGCTTTCAAATGCAATAGGATTATTAAAATAGTTTGTATCATTATTTATTGGCGGATTTAATGCTGGATCATCATATGGATTCAAATCATCATTCTTACAAGCTGTAAAAAAAACTATTATAGAAGAAAAAATAAAATAAATATACTTTTTCATTAACTTACATTAAATCAAATAACGAATTATTTGTTGCAACAAGTCCTGTATTAATAACATCTTGTTTAAATCCTAATATCTCAGCAATTGTTGGGGTAATATTTAATAAGTCGCCAACTGAATTACCTTCACTTCCAATAGAAATATTAGACTGTATACCAGGACCTGCCATCATACCAAATACTCTTCGTGTATTTGCATCACTATGATCATACCCTTTGAATCCATTAGCATCAACAATATTATTAGGCTCTAAATTTCTTCCTTGCTCAGGAGCCAATACAATAGCGGTGTTACCAGCCATTTCAGGAATATTATTTTGAATATAATCCCAAAGATGACCAACTCCATGATCAGCTCTATGCAAACTACTTAAATAAGAAGTAAAGTTACTATGACATGAATCAACTGAAGATAAATAAACAACAGTTAATTTAGGCTTAAATCTTTTCATAACTTCACATGCATAACCTATTGCATTAAGTTCTCCTCCACTAACAGGAGGATGTGCAATATTTCCTTGTTCAGTCTTTTCAAACATATCCTTGAAGAACTCCTTAATCTCATACTTTTCTTCATCAGTATTACCAATATCAGGCATTGACTTTCCTTGCGAATACCAAACATTATCTAAAAAGTATTTCATTTTATACATTGGACTTAGCTCTTCTTCAGGGTGATAAACCTTAGCATTTTTCAAATGCTTAAAGCCATCATCTCCAAAAGTAATAGTTGGAGCTAAAAAATTAGCTCCATATTGAGATCCATAATCAGGATGAATACTATAATCAAGTAAAGGAATTGAATTTCCTATTCCATTACCAATATACCATACTTTAGAAGCGGGAATTCCTAAATGCCTTCTTACATATTCAAAAATAGTAGGAGTTTGACTTTTACTTTTTAGTCCCTGTGTATATTGATAATTTCCTGTTAATAATGAATTTAAACCACCATAATGACCAGCGTGTGAAGAAACCATTTCTTTAAATGTGGTTCCTTGGGCTTCCAAAGTTTGACTTAGAATCTGAGGTATTGGAGTATCTCCATCAACAACTCCATCTGTTCCAAAAACAATTTTATCTGTTGGAGCATTACCATTCAATAAGTTATACATGATATTTCCTTCACTAGAGTAACTTTGACTATCAAGCAAATATCTTTGTAATACAGATTCTTGTTGCCTTACACCTCCTGCAAAAGCTACAAATACAACATGATCTGCCATTGCTGAACCACTTGATGCAAATAGCCTTCCAGAAGGGAGAACTAAGGGCATACTAATAGACGCGGCACCTAAAGCAACTTTTTTAATAAATTTTCTTCTTTTCATAAAAATATTTTAATTAATAGAACTGATATTCATTAGACAATGAAAATGCAGTATATACCATTTCTGAAGAAACATCAGGATGAGACATGAAAAAATTAAGAAAAAACTCTCTTTCAGCTTCAGTAATATCTCTTACATAAAATCTTCTGTATGTATCTTCAATAAATAAATCTAAATCAGCACGCATTAGAGAATCGCTTGGAATTATAACTCCTGACTTGTTCATAAAATTGCTTAAAATAACTTCATGTGCAATTTCTTTATCTCCTATTGACTCAATACAATTTGTTATTTCAACTAACTCGTTAGAAGAAAGAGCTTTTTGAAATAAATTTGCGTGTAAAATCGAAATATATTGACCAATACTTTTTAATTTATCTTTATTGGCATTATATGATTGAGATTGTATTTGATTAATATCATATATAGGGTCTTTTTTACAAGAACTAAAAGTTAAAATAAAACATATAGCAAAAACTATTTTACTCATAAATTTCTTAATTAAAATGTGCATATTCATCTGTTTTCATAATCTGTCTTTGTAGCCATTGAAAATCATGACTAACAAAAAAGTTATTTATTAAAAAATCTGTTTCTTCAGTATTTGGATTTCTTGCAAGCAATGTTTGATATGTCCAAATAATAATACCTTCATAAAACTCTCTTGACTCACAAATAATGTGTGTAAAATGTTCTTTATTGTTTCCTGAAACTCCAAGAACAACTTGAGCTGTATTATCCTCAATCATCTTGTAAACTTCATCAAATTCGTATTGAGTTGGATATCTAAACAATAAATTATCAAAAGCAGCATTAATAAAATTAAAAGTATTCATATTAATATTATCATACACAGAATTGTAAATCATTCTTCTATGCATTTCATTTATCTCAATAATTCCATTATAATACTCGAGTTCAGAGATAAGAACATTATTTAAAATATTATAATTTAATAAACCCTTATTTGCTGACAACAAATCATTACTTAAAGAATCATTAATATAATTATTCCAAAAATTATTTAATTGTGATGATATATATGAATTTGCAACCCCTTCAAGTAATCTTACTTTACAAACTTCATAAACTCTATGAAAATATGCAAATTTATATGATGAATCACCCATAATATAAGTAGTGTCAAACTGTAACTACCTCAACAAGGAGTCTCTACTTTCCAATGAAACTTCAGAATCTCTTAAGAACTGAACATCTTTTAACATTTCTTCATCTAAAGGCTCTCTTCCTATTAAATCAATATAAATTCTATTGACATAATTTTCTAGCAAGATAGTTGGTATTTCAGAGTAATATGGAGCATTATTGTTATTAATAACAAGTGGATCCTTTTTACAAGAAACAGTAAAAACAAATATTGAAATAAAAAATATTTTAAAAATTAAAGAATTCATCCTTTGTAAAGATAACAAAGTTATTTTATAATAAAAAATTAAATATTTATCTAACAAAAATCATTTCTTCATTTTCTTCTTGATAACTGTAGCCTAAGTGGTTAAATAATTTTAAATCACTTATATTTTTAATCTGATTGCGAATAATAAAATTACACATTTCTCCTCTGGCTCTCTTTGCATAAAACGAAATAATTTTTAATTTTCCATTTTTAAAGTCTTTAAAAATTGGTGTTACTACTTTATAAGGAAATGATGATAATTTTAGAGCTTTACTATATTCATTTGAAGCTAAATTTACAAGAAAATCTCCTTGCTTCATTTCATTTGTTAAGAACGCTTGTAATTTTCCACTCCAAAAATCATATAAAGTATTGCCAAATTCATTTTTAATTTTTGTCCCCATTTCTAGTCTATAAGGTAAAATCACATCTAATGGTTTTAATATTCCATATAAACCTGACAATATTCTTAAATTAGCTTGTGCAAAATCCATTTCCTTTTCAGAAAAGGCATGTGCTGATAAACCCTTATAAACATCTCCTTGAAACATTAAAATTGCATTAAATGTGTTTAGATTATTAACATCCCATTCGTTAAATCTAGCTACATTTAAATTGGTTAAATTATCACTTAACCCCATAATTGTCTTCACTTCTTTTGGAGTTTTCTTTTGAAGTAGATCTATGAGTTGTTGAGCTTCATTAATTAATGAAAAATTCATTTTTTTTGACAATTTATTATTGCATGTATCTAACTTCTTTGCTGGGGAAATAATTATCTTCATAGTAAAGTTGTATAATTGCACAAATTTAAGATTTTAATATGTATGATATAATAAAAAAGTACAAACTTTTATCATTACATTTAATGGTACTTGTTCTTGGATTCACAGGTATTTTAGGAAAGTTAATTTCTTTGAATTCATTACCATTAGTCTGGTATAGGATGACTATAGCATTTTTAATTTTATTAATGGTTATGATTTTTAAAAAGACTATTTTAAAAATTAATAAAAGAAATTTTATTCCACTATTGGGTGCTGGAATGATTGTTGGGCTACACTGGCTATTTTTCTTTGAATCAATTAAAGTTGCAAATATTTCAATTGCAGTTATTTGCTTATCTACATCATCATTATTTTCAGCATTTCTTGAGCCAATATTCTTTAAGAGAAAAGTATTAAAATATGAAGTGTTATTTGGAATGATTGTATTGGCATCATTATCATATATGCTTTACGAAAAACCAACTAGTGACATGAATTTTACACTAGGCTACACATATGGTATTATAAGTGCCTTTTTAGCAACATTGTTTACATTGATTAATGGTAAATTCATTAATAAAATTGATGCAACTGAAATTACAACAATTGAAATGCTAGGTGGAGTTATAATTATTAGCATAATATTACTTATCAATCAGGATATATCTATTGTAGACAATATTCCTTCCATTAACGATTTATTCTATCTCATCTTATTAAGTAGTATTTGTACTGCAGCAGTATTTGTTTGGATGATTGAAATTATGAGATATATAACTCCTTACGCAGTTATTATGGCTGTAAATTTAGAACCAATCTATAGTATAATTCTTGCGTTGTTTTTATTTAATAAAACTGAATCTATGAATTTTTCATTTTACATTGGAAGTTCAATTATTTTACTTATCGTTTTTTTAGATGGATATATAAAAAACAGAAAATAGATTAATGAAAGATCAATTTTGATTGTTATTTTTGTGAAAAAATAGTGAAATGAAAAATATACTTTTGATAATAGTGTTTATTTTCGGAATATCGTTCTCTTCATGTTCTCAAAATAAGTTTAAAAGCAAACCTTTAAGTGGATATAAAATTAGTGGAGATATTAAAGGTTTACAAGATACTTCTGTCATACTTGCATATTATTTTGGAGGCAAGCAATTTGCTGCTGATACAGCTAAAGTAGTAGATGGAAGGTTTACTTTTGAAGGAAAAAAGGAACTAAGCGGTGGAATGTACTTAGTAGTGTTATCTAATCAAAGATATTTTGATATTATTATTTCTGAACAACGTTTCTCTTTCTCAACAGATGTAAATAATTTAGTAGAATCAATGAAGTTTAAAAATTCAAAAGAAAACCCACCCTTTTATCAATATCTAAGCTTTATTGGTAAAATGAATTCTCAGGTTACTCCAATTAGACAAAAAATGGAAACTGTAAATAAAAATGAAAAAATAACATTACAAAAACAAATTAATGATATTAACAATCAGGTAATTAAATATAGAGATAATTTTATCAAAAAAAATTCTAACATATTTTTCACAAACATAGTTAAAGCAACTATCGAAACTGAAATACCTGAATCTCCAATGGATTCAACAGGAAAACCAGATCAAACATTTCCATATAGACATTATAAAAAACATTTTTGGGATAACATTAACTTTTCAGATGCAAGAATGCTTAGAACTCCAATATTTTTCAATAAAATGGAACAGTTTCTTGACAAACTCACTGCAAAGCATCCTGACTCAATTATAGTTTCAGCAGACAAATTAGTTGAACTATCAAGAGCAAATGATGAAATATTTCAATATGTTGTTTCTCATATAACTTCAACATATGAAAGATCAAAAATTATGGGAATGGATGCGGTTTTTGTACACATGGTGGAAACTTACTATATAACCAATCAATGTAACTGGGTAGACTCAACACAATTAGCCAAAATAAGTGATAGAGCGCAAAAAATTGCTCCTAATCTGTTAGGCAGAAAAGCCTCTGAATTTATAGATTTTTACGGAAGACCATTCATGAAAGACACTCTAGGAAAACTGCATACTATTCAAGAAATTAATGCTGAATATACAGTATTAATTTTCTATGGACCTACTTGTGGACACTGCAAGAAAGAGGTTCCAAAAGTAAAAAATGTTTTGGATTCACTTATTAATTTAGGATCAAGTATCAAAACACTAGCTGTTGCAACAGAGTTCGATAAAAAAGAGTGGAAAAAATTTATAAGAAATCAAAAAACAGGAGACTGGATTAATGTTGCAGATATAAATCATGATGATGAAGGAAACCCTGTTGCAAGTAGTGATTGGAGAGATAAGTATGATATTTATTCAACTCCTGTAATTTATCTTTTAGATAAAGATAAAAAAATCATTGCTAAAAGAATTACACATAATCAAATTGCAGATATAATTGACAGGAGGAAATTATAGTTAAAAAACAACCTCTGTAGAACCTTCATCTACAGATAGATAATATGTTAGGCGATATTCTTGTAAAATCTCATGTACTTTTTGCTTAAGAATACCATCTCCTATTCCATGGATTATTATTAATTTATTTATGGTACTATTTATTATTGCTTGATCAATCTTTTTTCTACAATAATCTAATTGATTAGGTAAAATCAAATTTTTTTTTACATTATGTAAATCTAAATTCTCAAAATGTAAATCAACAATTAAGGAAGACTTGTATTTTTTTTTACTATTAGTATTTTTCTTATTTGAAACAGCAGATTTGTCCTTATTTATAATTTTTTTTCCGTAAGCTTCTACATTATTTGTTGAGGGATCTAGTAAAATGATTTCTCCAATATTTGTTTCAATATCAAAACCTTCATTTGTTTTTACAAGAAATTTGCTGTTTGAAATTATTGAAATAATAACACCTATTTGATTTTCATTTTTAAATAAAACTTGATCTCCAATTCTAAACAACATTAATAATAAATAGGATGCCAATATAATTTATTGTTTGATAATTCTAAAGTAGGCATCGGAAACTTTAAAAAACCAAAGGTATGAAGAATTGTATTGAAATATTTATTATTTGTTTTGATTTTATTTAAATCTACATCTAGAGAAAGTAAAAATTGTCTTTTTCTTTTAGGATACCAATTTTCACCTTCACCGTCATTAGGTTGATAAGGACTAAGCATTTTATTCCCACTATGTCCTAGCGACACACTTAACCAATGTGGGAAATCTTCTTTTTGTATGTTAAATAAAGATTTTAAATTAAAAGATATCCAATAAGTTTGACCATTATAATCTTTAAATATTTTTTCCACTAAATTATTCCCTAACTGTTCAGGGTTTTGATCTGACCATCTAGATGGACGAAAACTATATTTCAATTGAATTCTTTGTTCATTCCAATATAGCTCTTGAGATATCGCAACAAGTGAACCAAAACCATTAGCTAACAGATCACCAGAAGATGCTCCCCATTCTGCAGAATAACCATCTAAAATCTCAATAATTGTTAAAAAAAATGTTCCGGTTAACCCACCATACCAAATAGCATTTTTTCTTTTCATGCCTGTCCATTTGTAAGCTTTGATACCAACAACTCCAGAATAATAAGATGCAGTTAAATGACCTAACTTATCCATTTGTAACCACTCTCCATTATCATTTATAAAATGAAAATTATCTTTATCGTATTTAGAATACCATAATTCATTCAATCCAACTAATGATCCTGTATAAAGTGCCATTTCAGATACCAAAAGTGTATTTCTTTTCTTAATATCTAAAGATAAAATTTCTGAAGTGTTACTTTTATTTTGATATTCTTCTGGAATATCCCAATCTTGGCAAGGGCTATTTAAATATACTAAAACAAAAAATATAAAAAAAATATTTTTTTTCACTTAAAGAATAGTTTTTTTACATGAATCTAAAATATCCCAAACAATCTCAGTACTAGAAGCTTCAGCGTATGTTCTTAATACAGGCTCTGTACCAGAGGGGCGAATCATTAACCAAGAATTATCATCAAAATAGAATTTAAATCCATCTAATTTTTCAATCTTAACAACTTTATAATTACCAAACTTATCATAATAATCTGATTGACATTTTTCAATTATACTGGATTTTAGTTCTTCATTTATATTTAAGTCATTCCGTTCAAATGCAAACTTACCTACTATTGCATATACTTCATTAATTAAGTCATCAAGTGTTTTACCTGATTTTGCCATAAATTCGAATAATGTTAAACCCATCCATATTCCATCTCTTTCTGGAATATGTCCTTTGGTAGCAATACCTCCTGATTCCTCACCACCTAATAAAACATCATCAATTAACATTTTTTTTGCAATATGCTTGAAACCTATTTGAACTATTTCATGTTTTAAATTATAATATTCACATAATTTAGATACTTTAACAGAACAAGAAAATGCTGTAACAACTTTACCAGTCATTCCTTTATACTTTACCAAGTAATGAATAAGTAATAAAATTATATGATGAGAATCAATAAAATTACCATTTTGATTATATAACCCAAGTCTATCTGCATCACCATCTGTGGCTAAACCACAATTAATATTACTATTCTTAATTAAATTAGAAAATTCATTTAAATTTCTATGAATTGGTTCAGGAGATATTCCATGAAAACCAGGATTATTACTACAATGTAAAAAAGTAATATTTGGCAATAAATTCTTAACGACATTCATTCCAGCACCAAACATTGCATCATATGCAAAATTAATTTTAGAATCATTAATTAGTGAAATATCAAAATTATTTCTTGTGTGAGAACAATATTCCTCCTCTAAATCAACATAAATCAATTGACTCTTATCCAATAATTTTGATAAATTGATTTTATCATAGTCAATAGAATTTATTTCAGTAATCATATCTTCAATTTCTTGTACATCTTCAGGTGATAAAGGCCCCCCAAAACTTCCTTTTAACTTATATCCGTTATATTCAGGAGGATTATGAGATGCTGTAATAACTATTCCTAAATCAGCATTTTTATTAACTACTCCCAATGAAACCATTGGAGTTGACACAAAAGATTTAGATAAAAAAACATTTATATCAAAATGTGATAAAACTTTAGCAACAGTTTCAGCAAACATAGGACCGCCAAATCTGCAATCATATCCAATAACAACTTTTGAATTACTTTTTTTAATATTTAACCATTTTGCTACTGCAATAGTTACTCTTGCTACATTATCTGTAGTGTAATGTTTGCCAATTATCGCTCTCCAACCATCTGTACCAAACTTAATTTTATTCATATTAGATTTTTTACTAAAATAAACAATTAACGCATAATTTTCATTTTATTTAATGCCTTTTGATACCTGCGAGCATTTATTAAATGTTTTGTATATGTCTTTGCAAAATTATGGTAGCCTGAAAAGTCTTCCTTAGCACACATAAATATAAATTTATGACTTACAGAGTTTAAGACAGCATCTATAGCATTGATAGAAGGAATACATATTGGACCGGGTGGTAAACCTTTATATTTATAAGTGTTATAAGGTGATTCTATTTTTTTATCCTTATTTAAAACTCTGTTAATACTAAAATCACCAATAGCATAAATTAATGTTGGGTCTGATTCGAGCTTCATATTTTTTCTAATTCGATTTAGATATAATCCTGCAATAATCGGTCGTTCATCTAATTTAATATTTTGTTCTTTTTCAACTATAGAAGCTAAAATTGACACTTCACTAGAGGAGAGATCAATATCCTTTAACTTACTTTTTCTTTCAGAATTCCAAAAAGAATTATATTCCCTCACCATTCTTTGTAAAAATTGATCTGCACTTGTATTCCAATAAAACTGATAGGTATTAGGAATAAATAAGCATGCAATATTTTCGATATTCATTGAATACTTATTTAAAAAATTAGTATCGTAAATCGCTTCTACAATACAGGTAGAATCTGCTTCAATTTGCAAAGAAATATTTGATGCTAATTGTTCAATGTTTCTAACATTATTGAATGTAACATTTATAGGATCCTGTTGACCTGATCTTAATAAATTAATTAGTTCATTATTGTTTAACTTTCTATTTATTCTGTATTTACCAGGTTTTATATTTATATCATATTTTTTTTGTTTTGCTAACCATTTAAAAGAATTAATATTAATTAAAAGTCCATTCTCAGATAATTTGTTTACCACAGTATTAAAGTTTGCATTAGTTGGTATATATATATATTCTTTTTCAGAATTATTTGGCAATAAAATATTTGACTGATATATTATAGAGTACAATTCATATATTAATCCAGAACAAATTAATAAAAGAATAAAAGTAAATGATATTATTTTCTTACTTATAATCATATAATTAATATTTACAAAATAATATATTTTATTTTAAAATATGATTTGGATCAATATCTAATATTTTGTTTTTATAAATGTTCATATTTATAAAATCATTTTGAATCTTAGAAATTAGATATAAATTTTCATAAGCTAAAATGTAATCTGGATCTAATGCAATAGCTTGTTTTAATCTTAGTTCTGCAGACTCATATTTATTTATTAAATAATCAATATATCCTAAATTAAGATGGGCTTCTTTAATTGTAGGGTTTAAATCAATAACCTGGTTTAGTATTATTCTAGCTGAACTTAATTGATTATTTTTAATTAAAAAAGTAGCATATTTTATTTTGTATTCTAAAACCAAAGGCATTAACTTGATAGATAATTTAAAATAATTTTCAGCACTATTTATTTGATTTTTTGAGAACACTTCTCCTATTCTAGAAAAAGACAATGCAAGAGAAGAATTATTATATTTAAATGTATCTAAAAAGTGGTTTAAAGTATATTCTATAAGTGGCTTATCTTTATTACTCAGGTAGTAATATTGTATATAATCATTAAAATTATCCTTGGTTTTCTCTAAATAATATAATGGGCTATCTAAATAAATAGGATTAGATTCAAAACTTTCATATCTCTTTAGATAAGCCTTAGCTTTAGACAATTTAGAAGAATGAGAATTATTAATTGAAAATAAGCCAAGAAAATTTCCTCTTACTGTATCCTTTGATAAATGTAAACCGATTTTATGATCAGTAATAGTAACATGCATTATATCAGAAGATGAAGAACTTGGCATATGACAACTTACACAATCATCTATCTTTTCATCTTTACATATATGATGACAATCTTGACATTTATTATCAAAATAATTTTCTCTTAAACTTGAAACACTATAATGTGGGTTGTGACAAGTAATACAGGTCATTTCAGAATTTTTGAAACATTCACTTTCTTTTAACCGTTCTACATGCGAAGCCATAATAAATGAATGATCATTTTCAAATTTTGGTAGGTAAACATCTAAAAAATCATTTAGTTTCATTCCAGGCTTAAAGTCTGAAAATGATTTATTTTTATGTAATACAGTAGTACCTTGTAAATGGCAACGTTGACAAACATCAAACTGTAAATCTATTGGTAATTTGGCTGGATTTACAATTGAATAATCTATATACTTTGAGGTATCAATTATGATACCAGCAAGTTTTTCCTTAACATGAACTTCACCAGGACCATGACACCTTTCACAATCAATACCTTGAGGAACTGAAGAATAATTATTTAATGATGTTTCTTCAAAATCAGAATGAGCATTATGACAACTCATACATTCTATACCAATTTTTCTATTAAATCTTGAACTATTTCCATTTTCATATCCAGGAGGAAGATCAAAAATACTATCTTGAGTATAAAAAGTATATGGGGCTTGATGAATAAAACCATTAATTTGATAAAGATGAGAGTTGGTATGATTACCAGAACCTATCTTGTAATGTATTTTTCTAATTAATTTATGAACTGTATCGAAGTTTAATAATCTAAATTCTAATAAATATAAACTGTCATTTTTCCAAAAAGGCAAATAATTTAAATTTAATACAGAATCATACACTACTTCCATTTTAGAATTACACAACGCGGAATGCTCTTTGATTGCATAGTTAAATGATTTACCCATTCCTGTTTTTATATAAGAATCATAAATTTCCACATGACATTTCCTACATTCTTGCATCCCAACATATTTAACAGTATCATTATGATTTTTATATTTAGAAAATGTTGTAACATCACCTCTTTGGCAAGAGAAAAAAAATAAAACTAATACTAAAAAAACTTTACTTAAAAAGGACATATTTATTTTTAATTGATGGTTGAAATCCTAAAGAAAGAAACAATTTAATACTAGCTATATTTTCTGAATCAATCAATGCATATAATTTTTTAATAAAAATTTTATTCCAAGAATAAAAAATTAATTGTTCTAAAGCTTGCTTCGCATAACCATTTCTTCTGTAATCTTCAATTACAACTATTCCAACTCCAGCTTGATTTTTCACAAAATTATAATCATACAAATCAACACATCCAATAGATTCATTATCTAAATCAATAATAAAACGAACTTGTGAAGTAATTGCAATGTCAAAACGAGCGTTATAAACAAAATCACTTATTTCTTTCTTGGTAAATTTTTGCTTTGTTTGACTAACTTTCCACAATTTTATGTCATTTTCTAAATCATATAAAAAATCAACATCCTTTTTTTGAACTTTTCTGATTGATATCTTCTTATTTATTAACATAAAATTTACCAGAAAAAACCATATTCACCTCACCTTCAAGCCAAATTTCATTATACTGTTTTAAATCTTTATTAAAATAAACTTTCAGCGTACCTCCTCTAGTATTTATATTTATAAATTCAGATTTGATCATATTATTTAAATGAGCACATAAAGCTGAAGCAACTACTCCTGTTCCACAACTCAAAGTTTCTCTTTCAACACCTCGTTCAAAAGTTCTAATATTTAATTCTTTAGAAACCTGTACAAAATTGACATTTGTTGAATTAACAGATAAGTTTTTATTTCTTGAATATTTTTTTCCATTTCTTTTCACATCAATATCATCTAAATTATTAACAAATTTAACAAAATGAGGTGATCCTGTATCTAGGAAAAAACCATCATCAACTTTATCTATTTTATTAACATTGTTCATTTTAATTAAAACATTATTTCTATCAATTATTTTACCCCTGTGCATACCATCACAAGCCTTAAAGGTTGTTTCTGTTTCTATAATTTTAAGTAAGTTTGCAAACGCCACAATACATCTCCCACCATTACCACACATCGTAGACTGATATCCATCAGAATTAAAATAAATCATTTCAAAATCAGCATGCTGATGATTTCTTAATAGAATTAATCCATCAGCACCTATTCCAATATTTCTATTACAAATTAAATTAATTAAACTATTATCATTAGCATCAAAAATTTTATTTCTATCATCAATGATAACAAAATCATTACCAGTACCTTCATATTTATAAAAATTTATAGTCATGTTTGTAAAAATACAATAAAAATGCATTTAATTCTTTGAGCTATATTTGCTAAGAATATATATTTTTACAAATATTTTAAAAAAAATCAAATGTCTATTTCATACGATAAGCAATTAAACAACTGGATTGAAAATGAAAAGTCAGGTGTTAATCTACTAAATTCCGTTGGCACACTTATGTATGATAAGGGAATTGAATTAGTTCTATTTAGAAATCAACTTTTAGAAATTGGAGTTTCTGAATTATTAGATTTGTTTTCTTATGCCAATAAAGTTGTTAATAGAAAAACTGATGTAAAAACAGCTACATTAATCTCAAATGAGATTTTAAAAATGAATTTACCTCCTTCAAAAATTGATATTGGTTTATTAACTGCTGAATTTTTAGAAGGTAATTTGAACTTAGATGAGTTTCTCAATTTAAAATTAAATCACATTATTAATCATAAGAATCAAATCAACACTGCTAAAGACGTTATTTTGTTTGGATTTGGTAGAATAGGAAGATTAGTTGCAAGAGAACTTATTAAGCAAGCAGGTAAAGGACAACAATTGAGATTAAAAGCAATCGTAGTTAGAAAACTATCATCAGAACAAATTATAAAAAGAGCTGACTTGTTGAGAAGTGACTCTGTACATGGAGCTTTTAAAGGAGTTATTGAAGTAAATACAAAAAATACTTCAATGATAGTAAATGGACAAATGATAAAGTTCATTGAAGGATCTGACCCTGAAAAAATTGATTATACTAATTATTCAATTAATAATGCATTATTAATTGATAATACTGGCGCCTTCACAACAAAAGAAGCATTATCAAAACATTTAAAAGCTAAAGGTGTTAGCAAGGTACTTTTAACAGCACCTGGAAAAGAAATTCCGAATATTGTATATGGTGTTAATTCAAAAAATTTAGATATAAAAAATAATAATATATTTTCAGCAGCTTCTTGTACTACAAATTGTATAGCACCTATTTTATATATTATTGAAAATAAATTTAAAATAGTAAAAGGTCATTTAGAAACTGTTCATTCTTATACAAATGATCAAAATCTTTTAGATAATATGCATAAAAAACCTAGACGAGGAAGATCAGCTGCTATTAATATGGTAATTACCTCTACTGGTGCTGGAAAAGCAGTTACTAAAGTTATTCCAACTCTTAAAGATAAATTATCAGCTAATGCGGTTAGAGTACCAACACCTAATGTTTCTCTTGCAATTTTAAAATTAACACTTAATAAAAAAACAACTGTTTCAGAAATTAATAAACAAATTAGAGATGCTGCAATTCATGGTAGTTTAGTTAATCAGATTAATTACCAAGTTGATCCAGACTTAGTGTCTTCAGATATTATTGGTAATAATTGTTGCTCAGTATTTGATAGTAATGCTACAATAGTTAGTAAAGATGGAAAAGACATCGTAATTTATGTTTGGTATGATAACGAGTTTGGATACACTAAGCAAGTAATAAGATTAGCAAAATTCATTGCAAAAGTTAGAAGGTTAACGTACTATTAATTTCACTTTTAAAACGGATGAAATTAAATATTAATCCCTTTATTTTTTATAAACTTTTCAACTCTTGCTTTACTGGCTTATCAATAGGAATTTTATTTACTATTTACGAACCTATAAAACCTTCAACATTTTCAATTGGAGGTATTTTTTTAGCATTAGGGTTGTTGATAATTGCAAATTATTACGAAAAACTATTAAACATTAGTAAATTTTTCTACATATCTATTTTTGTTGAGTTATTTATGCTACTAAGTTTGATATTATTCTTTTTACTTAAATACTCCATTGTATCTGCATTATTAATTTATGTAATTTACCAAATAACATTTATATTTGGTGGATATTTAGTAAGAGCTGAGACACTAGTTGTCAAAGAAAAAAAACTTCTTTCTAGAATTGATATTAATAAACAAGTAGGTTATTTGATTGGGTTATGTTTATCCCTTATATTTTATAAAACAATGGATTTGTTTTTTGAAATTACCGACAAAAAAGTACAAATTACTATACTTCATTATCTATTGTTAACACTACAAATACTTGTAATTTATTTACTAATAAAAAGTTTCAAGAAATAATTTTTTAACTACTGTTCCATCTTGATATATATAAAATAATGCAGATTTATTAGCAACTTCATTAATGTGAACTTTTCTTCCAAGAACATCAATAATTTTAACTAGTTTAGAAGTATTAAAATTTAAATTATCTGTATTACTTATTGATCCCGAAGACTCATACAAAACTAAATCATCAACCGCTGCTTCAACTAAACTACCTCCATCAAGATTTTGACCTAACCTCAAACTATCTGAAGCAATAAATTTTAACTGAACATCAGATGTTAAATTAACGTAATCTTTTACTCTAAAAGCAAATTTTCTCCAAGCTATTTCTGCACTTTTATTATTCTCAACATAATACCAATTATTACCATCATCAGTGATTAATACCTGCCACCAATCAGCACCCGGATTAGCACCAGTATTATTAGTATACCATCTAAAGTATGAAAATGCAGGATTTGTAAAATTAGAAAGATCATAAAAAGGTGAATAAAGAGTTGTATGACCATCATCAATATCATTTGTTCCAACTCCATCAGTAACACTAGCGTTTCCTGTAAATGCACATCTATTAGAACTACCGTTTGTGTTGTCTGTTCCTGTTTGGACAAGGCCAGATAATAATTGAGGTTCTAAATATGAAGGATTAGGGATCCCAAGCTCCCACATACCTGTAGTAGCTTGATCATTGATATCTCCAGTAATCCATACTCCTTGATTTAAATCAAAATCTTCAGTCTCAATCATCTCATATCCTACTAAAATAAAATATGGAACATTAGCATTTGATAATGGTTCAATATTTGCTGCCATAGGAGTAACAACAGATTCATATCCATAAATATCCTTTAGTGAAATATAATAAGCAATTACTGTCCCTTCAGGTTGTGAGGGAATAAATTCATTTAATGTATTTGATGAACTAACTGGTACTGTAACATTGCTCCACTGATTAGAACTATTTATTCTATAAAACAAATTAGCACTATCTAATGCCCAAGGGTATGTTAAAGAAATGGTTGCATTTACTAAAATATCAGTGTTAGCTAAAGCTGTTTCAATAGGATTATGAGTAATTATAGCATTTGATAATAAAGTAATTCCATGTAATGCAAAAGCATCTATGATATCTATATCATTAGGGGTACCATTGGTAATATTTGCATCATTATCATCAGCATATAAAACTTCAATTAAAACATCAGTATAAACTGTTCCTTCAGTTCCATTTGGTCCGTCCGGGGCTCCATCATATGTATATTTAAAAAGGTCTAACATCTGTTGCATATTTCCTAAATTCAAATATGTATCCCAAAATGCACCAGCAATAATTTCTCCATCCCCATGTACTTCTCCTGAAATATCTTGAGGATACACCTTACGATTTTGGTCATATCTTCTCACAGAAATCGTAGGATCTGTTAGATCCCATCCATAGCCAAGAACCGGATTTTGAGTTAATGATAATGCCCAAATATCTGCATAACCTTCATTTAAAGCACCATTCCACATACCATTTGCTCCATATCTATAATCATTAATTGCATGACCATATTCATGATATACAACATCAGGTAACTTAGCTGTAGCATGACAATTATCTGTAGGGTCTACTGGACCCCATGTAGAAGATTGCATATAAAAATTAATAGTTCCAGAACTATAGTATGCATTACAGCTTCCACTTACATCAACATTTGTTTCAATTGGAAAATCTAAACTTGTAAAAGTTGGAAAAACATTTTTCATATGATCATGTATCATATTAACAGAATAATAGGCTGTTCTCTCTTGTACTGTTGAGTTAGAATTATCAAAAAGAATATTATTACTATTACCAATATTATCAAAAATATCTGGTGTTGAATTATTAGTTTGCACATCAGCATACAAACCTTCTAACTTATACCTGATGGGAGTTCCATTAGGAAGCGGTAAATTCACATCACCATTAGAGTCAGAGTAGTAATTTGTATTTGAAGATTGATCTATAGCTTTAAGATATTTAAATTTTTTATTTACTGGAAAAGTATATGGATTAGTAACATAAACATCTCCTGAGACTGAATTTATTGGAGATGAACTTGACGAACTAAATGTTTCATATAAGACTTGATTTTTTCTCATTAATAAATCTCCAGTATGTGCGTCAACATAGCAAAGATATTCAGCAGGACCTTCATCAATTCTAGTAGTTACATTTACGGTATAAACTAAATGAAAATCATATTTACTTTCATTAGGAATTGGCAATATAGATAAATCACTATTAACGCTAATATTTTGAATTTTATATTTTAAATTATTTGTAGCAAAATTAGTGGCTTCTTCTTTAGAAACTGAAGGAATAATATTTAAATTTATATCTGAAAATACATCCAATCCAAAAACTACAATGTTTTTGTCTAAAGTCAACTTTGCATATACTCTACTATTTAGTATTTCAAGATCTCTGTAGTATTGTGAAAAATTAATATTTGAGTACTTATCATTAATTGTCTTATTAGCAAATCTTAAGTCTGATGGTAAGTCAAAACTATTATTTAAAAAATTTAATACAGACGCATTATCATCAGTCCCATTGTTAAGGACTATTGGTTGACCAAAGGCTCTGTGAGGAAGACCTGTTCGTTCATTAAAAATAACATACCAATTACCATTATTACTTAAAAACTCTTTCCAAACAGGTTGGTTACGTAAGATATTTTGTTTGTTTATATCTAAAATTTCTGGTTCATTATAATAACGAATCTCATTATGATCGTTGTGCGCACACTGAGCTAGAGAAATTAAACTAATGGAAGAAAAAAAGATAAGTAATAAAAGGTTTCTCATAATACATTTCGTTTTATACAAATTTAAAAAAACTTACTTTTTAAAAAAAATTAATCAAGTAAAATAACTTGACGATCATAAGCAAGAGACATATTTTCAGGTAGAGACATATTTACCTCTTTATGCAAACCCATAAAATGTGAAATATGAGTAAATAACGCTTTTTTAGGTTTTAATTCTTTAATTAAACTTACAGCTTCACCTAAAGAATAATGTGAAATGTGTTCTTTTATTCTCAATGCATCCAAAATAATTAAATCTGCATTATGCATTTTAGCTTTTTCAATATGAGAAACAAAGTTAACATCAGTTAGATATATAAAATTTTTAATTCTAAATCCATAAACAGTTAATTTATGATGTTTTCCTTTAATTGGTAAAATCTCTGTAGAGTTAATACTAAACGTACTGTTTGTAAAAATATTTAAGTTTACTTTTGGAACACCTGGATAATTATCATTAGAAAAGATATAAGGAAACTCTTTATGTAATGCATTTTCAGTTATAGTATTACAATAAACCTGTATATCTTTTTTCCATTTATGATTAAATGCACGAATATCATCCATTCCAGCTACATGATCCTTATGATGATGTGTAAATAGGATAGCATCTATATTTTGAACATTTTCTCTCAACATTTGTTGGCGAAAATCAGGGCCTGTATCAACTACAAAAACTTGATTGTCAACTTCTATCATTACAGAAGATCTTAATCTTTTATCTTTAAGATCAATAGAAGAACAAACTTTACAATTACAACCTATTACAGGCACTCCTTGAGAGGTACCAGTTCCTAAAAGGGTTATCTTCATTAAAACACCTAATTTTTCTTGATGTAAATTTATACATAAAATATATTTGTCTATTAAATTATCTAATTAAATTTGCAATAAATATAACCAACTAATAATGAGGCAAGTAATACTTACTGCAGGTCAAAAAGCACTTCAAATTAATTTAGATAATACAATTTATGGTTCCTTTGTTGAAATTGGGGCTGGTCAAGAAGTTGCTCGTAATTTTTTTAAAGCTGGTTCAGCTTCTGGAACAATAGCTAAAACAATGTCTGCTTATGATAGAGATTTTTCTAACGCTATATACGGAAAAGAACAAGATGGAAGGTATGTCTGTAAACCAAGATTAAACAAAATGCTAGATCATGAATACGACTTATTAGAAAATCGATTAAAAGCTAGTGACTATAGAAATACTAGATTTTTTGCTTTTGCTGACACTGTCGCTACTGTAAATTATAGTAAAACAAAAAAAGGACATGGATGGATTGGCTTAAAGTTTCAAAAAGAAACAGATCAAAAACCTTCTAATTTTATATTTTACATTAATCTTCATGATCAAGATTCTAAATTACAACAAGAAACAATTGGAACTATTGGAACCAATCTTATTCACGCCTGCTTTAATGAAGATGATCCTAAAATTATTCTTGCTAGAATTTATGACAATTTGGGAAAAGATCAATTTAGTATTAATATGGTAGAAGTATCAGGTCCTGCATTTAAAAATAATGACAATAGACTTTTAAGTTTAACTTTAGTAAAAGAAAATATGACAGATGCAGTTATTTTCACTCCAGATGGAATGAATCAACAACCATCTGATATTTTAAGAAAAAAAAATATTCTAACAATTAGAGGAAGTTTCAGACCAGTTACTAAAGTAAACATTGATATGCTAAATGAAGGACTTAAAAATTTTAATTTAAGTAAAAAAGTTAACACTGATAATATTCAAATACTTTTTGAAATAACATTAAGTAATTTAAAAGCTAATGGAGAAGTTGATGAACAAGATTTTATGGACAGGGCTAATTTGTTATGCTCTTTAGGTTATACAGTTATGGTTTCTAACTACAAAAAATATTATAAATTAATAGAATATTTATCTCAATTTACTAAAGAAAGAATGGGATTAATTCTTGGAGTTGATAACTTAATTAACATGTTTGAAGAAAAATATTATAGAAATTTAAATGGGGGAATTATGGAAGCTTTTGGAATTATGTTTACAAGAAACATTAAATTCTTTCTTTACCCCTACCAACCAAATGACAAAACCAAGTTATTAAATAGTAAAAATATTCCTATCCACCCTAGAATAAAAGGATTATATAATTACCTATACTCAAATGGAAAAATACAAGATTTAGATTATAACAAAGAAATTCTACATATCTTCTCAAAAGATGTATTAAAGAAAATCAAATCATGTGAAAATGGTACTTGGGAAAATATGGTTCCTAAAGGTGTTGCAGATATTATTAAGAAAAACTCTCTTTTTGGAGCTATTTGTAAAATAAAATAAAAATTGCTAAGTGAAAAAAATTATAATTCTACTCTTGATATTACCACTCTTTACACATGCTCAACGAGGACAAGGAAGTTATGGTGATTACTCTGGATTTAAAAAAAAGAAAAACTCCTCTTACTTTAGAGGAAATATTTCTGGAAAAATTATAGATCAAAATTCAAAAGAAGGATTAGAATATGCTAATATTAGTCTTATAAATTCTAAATGGAATAAAGTTATTGAAGGAACAATTTCTGGTAAAAATGGGAAATTTTTAATTTCAGATATATTAATTGGAGAGTATATATTAACTGTAAATTATTTAGGGTACAAAAAAAAAGAAATTCCATTTAAATTAACTAAAAAAAATCCTGATGTTAACTTAAAAGAAATTAATTTAGAAATTAGCTCTGAAGAACTTACTGAAATCACTATTGAAGAATCTAAACCTGTATTTGAATCTAAATTAGATAAAATTATATATAATGTAGAAAATGATAATAATGGTGCTTCTGAAGATGCTACAGATGTTCTTAGAAAAGCCCCATTATTATCTATTGATTTTGATGGAAATGTTGAATTAAGAGGATCAAAACAAATCAAATTTTTACTAAACGGCAAGGCATCTTCCTTCCTTACTGGTGACCTATCTTCTGCTCTTCAAATGATTCCAGCTGATGAAATTAAAAGTGTAGAAATAATCACTTCTCCTGGTGCAAAATATGATGCTGAGGGAGAAGCAGGAATAGTAAATATAATAACACAAAAAAAGATTATTGATGGGTATAAAGCTTCTTTAAACGGTTCATTTGGAACTAGAAACAACAAAAATGGATTCAATCTTACTCTTGGTAAAGGAAGGTTTAGTATGTCAGCAAGAGGAAACGCTTGGTATAGTTGGCCTAGAGAAGGAACAACAACTTACCTAAGACAAGATTGGAATAACTCTGGAGACACAAACACATTAACTAACAATGGAATTAGCAATAGTCAATGGATTGGTTATGGTGGAGGAATTAATATGTATTATGATATTAATGCATATAATTCTATTTCTTCTGACATTAATATTAGAGGCAGAAATACACCATCTGACAATTCAACTATTCTTGATTATAACAGTATTGACACAATATATAGCTATAATTCTTCTCTTATTTCTACTAATAGCACAACTAATATAAGCTGGAATACTGACTACACAAAAACATTTGAGGATAATGAAGAAAAAGAACTTTCATTTGCATATCAATTTGGAAATCGAATAAAAAATAGTATTTCTGATATTAGTGAAATGGATAACTTAATAAATTTAGAAAATATTAATAATGAGTCAAACATTAATCATACATTTCAAATAGACTTTTCACAACCAATTAATAATCACTTAATTGAAATTGGTGGGAAAATCATATATAGAAATCAAAAGATGGATTACGAAACAAAATCAGAAAATTTATCTTATATATTTGAAAATGAGATATTTAAATACACACAACTTGTTAATGCTACATATGTTTCATCTAATCTAAATTTTGACAATGATTATAGTTTAAAAATGGGTACAAGATATGAATTAACTAAAATTAAAGGAAATTGGCAAAATAATTCTCAACTTCCCTTTTCAAATGACTATTATAATATTCTTCCTAATGCAACTTTATCTAAAAAATTAGGTACTGGAAAAAGTTTAAAATTAAGTGTTAATTCTAGAATTTCAAGACCAAGTAGTAGTTATATTAATACAAATACAAATATAAGTGACAATAAAAATATAACAATAGGAAATCCCAATCTTACTCCTTCAACAACAAATCAAATTGAAATTGGATATAATAGTTTTGGAAGAAAATATCAAGGTAGTTATTATATATACATGAAAAGAAGTGAAAATCTTATAGAATCTTTTTTAAGAGTACAAAATGACACCTCTATTACAACGTATGAAAATATTGGAAATAGTGATAGATATGGTATTAATTATTATGGATCTGTTAAATATAAAAAAGTAACATTGAGAGGTGGTTTTAATCTTTATTCATACAATGCAAAGGATAATAGATTATCTTCAAATGAAAGAAGCGCATTACTTTATAATTACAACTTTGGAATAACTGTTAACTTTAAAAATAATTGGAAAGCTGAAGGGTTTGGTTTTGCTAGATCACCTTCTCAAACACTTCAAGGAACATCAACAAGCTTTTCTATGATGAGTTTTGGTTTTAAAAAAGAATTTAAAAATAAAAGAGGTTCAATAGGAATAAGAATCATTGAACCTTTTGCAAAAAATGGAAATAAAATATGGACAACTGAATTAAATGGATCTAGCTTTTATCAGATATCAGAAAGAACTACAAAATTTACATCAATTGGAATAAGTTTTAAATATACATTTGGAAAACTAAATTTTAAGTCAAATAACAAAAGATCTAAAATCAAAAATGATGATGTATCTGAAGATTCACAAAATGAATATTAAATAAAAAACATTAGTGTTAAAAATATATTTTACTGGATTATGCATTTTAGTTATTGCCATTATTTCTAATGTATTTGCAAAGAAAATTGGTTTACTAACATGGTATGATTTCGGACCAATTTTTTTTAAAAATGTTTTAAATTCAATAAAGAATATTAGTATTTTGAATATTTTATGGTTATTTTTTATTTATCCTTCTATATTATCAATTGCATATATTATTGGTAATAAAATTTACGATGCAATTTCATAATTTCTTAATTAAAAAATTTATTTTATTATTAGTGATATTAAATTTTTATAGTGCAAATGCAATAAATAATTTATCTGAAAATAATATATTTTCATACTCAATAAAATCTCAATATGGTTATATTATAATACATTCCCAAGAAATTAGATCAATAAAAAATTCTTATCCAAAAGGAGTAGAATTAAACCTAAATTGGTTAAAGAATAGTAAAAACACTTGGGAGTTATGTAATTGTTACCCTAAAGTAGGAATACTTATTTCATATTTTGATTTTGATAACAATGATATTTTAGGACATGGTATTAACTTTGGAGGATTTGTTGCTCCATCATTTAAAATAAGTAATGACGTTAATTTTTTATTTAAAATTACATCAGGACCATCATACAACTCAAAACCATACCATGAAGCAAATAACCCCCATAACTTGTCGTATAGTCTTCCATTAAACATATACACACAATTATCTATATCAATTGAAAAAAAAATAAACAAAAAAAATAAAATTATACTTTCTTGTAATTATAATCATATCTCTAATGGAGGTATAAAACAACCAAATAAAGGAATTAATTATCCAACAATAGGATTAGGTATTGAACATAACTCAGAAGAATTTAAATTAATAGAAAGAAAAAAAGAAAGATATATAGGAATTAAAGAAAAAAGATATGATATTTCTTTTTCATATTTTCCAAAAAAAATTCTTGAAGATGCAAAATATTATCCAGTGTTTGGCTTAAATAGTAGCTATAGTAAACAAATTAGTAGAACAAATGCACTAACAATAGATCTTGAATTCACTCTAGACAAAACATTGGAAATAAGTAATAAAAAACTAAATAAACTAGAAATTTTTAGAAGTGGAATCTTAATTGGTCATGAATTCCTATTAGGAAAATTTAGATTTAGTCAAAAAATTGGCCCCTATATATATGATAAAGTTAAAAATAATGATGTATTTTATCAAAAATATGGAATTAAATATATATTAGTTAAAAATATATTTGTTGGTCTACATATAAAAGCACACAGACATGTAGCGGATTTCATGCAATTCTCAATTGGATTAAGTTTTTAAATATTAATAGCCAAATATTTCCTCTAAAGTCAACTCTTGATATTGGCCAATATCTTTCAATTTATTATGATCAACTAAATCTTGGTTTCCAATAACACAAAAAGTATAATTTCTCCCCTTTATATTATTATCAAAAAACAACTTCAATTCTTTCATATCAATTTGTTCTAAAGAAGAATAGATATCTCTATTAATATCATAATCTCTATTCATTTTTTTAGCTGCTAAAAATTGCCAAAAAAGATCAGATTTTTTGGTTCTAGAGGTTTCAATTTTCTTCATAGCAGCAGTTTTAGCATCTTCAAACTGATCTTCTACTTCTGGCATATTATTCATTAAATCTAAAAGTGATTCAGTTGCTTCACCTAATTTATCTACTTGTGTTCCTAGATATGCAAATACATAGTGAGAATCATCTAACTTTCTAGGGGAAGAAAAATATGAATATGCTGAATATGCTAAAGCTTTTGCCTCTCTAATTTCTTGAAAAACTATTGATGAAAGACCAGACCCAAAATATTGATTAAAAATTCTTGCAGGAGCTATAAGATCTTGATTATAATTAGTAACTCTAGAAATCATAGATATTTCTGATTGTACCATATCATAATTTGTAAAATAAATATTATTGTCTTTATGATCAAGTTCTTTAAATTTCTTTGGTGGTAAAAGTGGAAGAAGATCTTTTGGTGAAAAATGATATTTTTCTATAATAGAAAATACATCCTTCATATTCATTTTTCCATAATAATAAATATAATGTTGATAGCTAGTAAGCTGTTTTATTTTCTTTACTAATTTTTCTATATCCATAGATTCAAGATCTTTAGAACTAATCATATATTTAAAAGGAGATGCATCACCATATTTCGCATATTCTCTCATTCCGTATGAAATATAACCTTTGGATAATTTATTGTTCTCTCTTTGCTTAATCATATCAAGAACCATGTTGTCATAAGCAATTTGGTCTGATTGAACATTACTTAAAATATGTTCAAATAATTTAATTCCATCTTTTAAAGATTCTTCCAATCCAGAAAGACTGACATAAACTCTCTCTTCTGCTACATTAACACTATAACTAAGACCTAACTTATACATTTCTCTTTCAATTTCCATAGAAGAATATTGATCAGTACCTAAATATTGAAGATATTTAACCGCTAATGACATTTCAAGATCGCTAAACTCTCCCATATCTAAGATATAACTTAGGGTAAAAACTTCATTTGAAGTATTATTAACATAATAAAGTGGAATATTAGAAGATAAGTCTTTTTTAGTAATTTCTTTAGAATAATCATTATAGATCGGAGTTAATCTAGAAGATTTTATAGAATTAAATTTTGCAGCGAACAAAGATGAAGTATCTCTATTTATAGGTAATGTACTAATTTGAGGTTTCTCAACTTTAATACTATTAGACTCTCCAGTTAACTTATTGACAACAATATAATTATTAGAAAAATACTTTTTTGTAAAATCAATAATATCTTGTTTAGTAACATCATTCATTCTTTGATATTTATTGACAACTTTTTCCCAATCTTGATCTAAAATAAATGCATCAGTCATTTTATATGTTCTGGAAGAATTATATTCATTACTATTTAAATCATCTAATTTAAAATTCTTTACAATGGCTTTAATCATCCATTCTTCAAAATCACCGTTTTTTATTTTTTCTAATTCATTTAACAATAAAGATCTAGCTTCATCTAAAGTTTGACCTTCTCTAGTTCTGGCTACCAATTGAAATAGAGAATAGTCTTTAGCATACATATATTGTGAATATCCATTTAAAACCTTTTGAGATTTAACTAAATTTAAATCTATTAGACCAGCTTGACCGTTACTTAACAATCCATCCATTAATTGTAATAAATAAGCATCCTCATGATCAATTCCAGGCATTCTAAAACCAACAGTAACCCAAGCAGCATCACTTCCTTGAACATTTACAATTTCAGGATCAACAATAGGATCTTCAACTGGAGGAATAAATTCAGGAACATCTTTTGAAACATAACTACCAAAATGTTTTTTTATTAAATCAACAGTTTTATCTGGATCTAGGTCTCCAGCTAGAATAATGGCCATATTATTTGGAACATATCTTTGATTAAAGTATTCATGAATTTTTTCCATAGATGGATTTTTTAAATGTTCACTTGTTCCAATAGTTGTTTGTGTTCCATAAGAATGTTTCTTGAACATATTCTTCATCATTGTAGACCAAACTAGTCTATTATCATTATCTTGACCTCTGTTAAACTCTTCATAAACAGTTTCTAATTCAGTATGAAATAATCTTAAAACTAATTCACTAAATCTCTCAGATTCAATCATTAGCCACTTCTCAAGCTCATTAGATGGAATATCATTAACATAAACGGTTCTTTCTAGTGAAGTATATGCATTTGTTCCTTTCGCACCTAACGAACTAATCATTTTATCATATTCATTAGGAACAGCATAATTAGCTGCAATTAATGACAAACTATCAATTTTGTGATAAATAATATTTCTTTCTTCTTCATCTACTACAGATCTTCTCATTTCATATAAATCAGAAATATCTTCTAAAATACCTTTCTCAGAATTCCAATTTACAGTCCCCATTTCAGAAGTCCCCTTGAATAGCATATGTTCTAAATAATGAGCTAAACCTGTAGCATCTGAAGGATCTTGTTTACTTCCAGTATTAACTGCGATATTTGTCTGAATCCTTGGTTCATCATTATTAACTGACATATATATTTTCAAACCATTTTCAAGTGTATAAATCAAAGTATTTAATGGATCATTTTCAACGGTTGAATAGTCATATTTGTAATTACTGCTACCAATATTACTAATTACTAAATAACCTAAAATAAGTATGATTAAAAATGAGGATATAAAGGCTTTTGTATTTTTCATGATTTTATAAATTAAATTGCAAAGCAAACTTACATAAATTAACTTTTATTTAGTTTTTAAATAATATATTTATTACTTTTAAAATAAAAAATGCCAGAAGGTCCAGAAGTCAAAATAGCATCTAATTTTTACAATGATTTTTTTGAAAATAAAGAAGTAAAGTTTGAAATTATTACTGATTACTACTCAAAAAAATATGATGAAGTGTTTAAGTTTATAAATAATAATCTTACTAGTTTCTCTCCCACATATACCATAGGTAAAAATATATTTTTAAATATTAATGAAAATTCAATATTTAACTTTCACTTAGGAATGACAGGTGGATGGAGTACTATTTTAATTAAACATTGTCATTTTCGAGTATTCTCAAAATCTAAAGAATTATTTTTTAAAGATGTTAGAAAATTTGGTAAAATGAGAATTATATCAAAAAAATACTTTGATGAAAATCATAATAAAAGAATTGATGTTCTAAACGAACTATATAAAAAAGAAGAACATCTAAATTTATTAAACAAAAAAATAAATGGAAATAGACAGATTTGTAAGATCCTATTAGATCAAAAGTTATTTCCAGGAGTTGGAAACTATATAAAATCAGAAGTATTGTATAAGTGTAAAATTCATCCTGAAGAAAGTTGGAAAAATATTGATATAATGCATAGAAATAAGTTATTAGAAATAACAAAAAAAATAATGAAAAAAAGTTTCAAATATGGAGGAGCTGAATTAAAGGACTTTAAAAATCCGTTTCATATTTCTAAATTTAAATTAGAAGTTTATGGAAAAAAAAGAACTGAGAAAAATATTAAAGTGACATCACTAATGACTTCTGACAAAAGAAAAAGCTGGTTTTGTCCAAGTATTCAAAAGTTAGCTGATAATTAATTTAACTATTTTTTATTGTAAAACTTTTGTTGTTTTAGGTCATTAACTCTAGCATATGATAGTTTCTTTAACTTTGATGCTAAATAGTATGTGTTTAATCCAGCAACACAAACAGAACTACTCTTTTCTAAATTAACCACATTATCAGAATCTAAATATCCTTCCTTAATAAAAATATGTTCTATTTCTCCAATAACTAACTTTGATTGATTACTTTTAAAATCTACAACTTCTTTTAACCTTAAGCCCATTTTAATATGGCTTTCTGCAACAAATGGAGCTGAGAAATTATCAATATACTGTTCATTAAAATTACAAACTTTAAATTCAGAAATATCTTTATCAAATTTTGCAGATGTAAAATGTGATTTTTCGACGCTACTTTTATGAATATGGTTGATAGTATATTCATTATTTAATAAAATATTTTCAAATGTATCTCTTCTAACTTTTTTATTTGTTCTAACAAAAAAACCAAATACCGGAGGAGAACTTGAAATATGTACAATAGAACTAAATATTCCTAAATTAGTTACATTATGTTTATCAATTGTTCCAATGAGATTAACTGATTTAACACCTGTAATAGAGTTCATTAAATTTACTCTTCTAATTCTTTCAATATTTTTAATTGCTCTTTTATCTAAATACATTTATACTAATCTAGAATCATATGCCCAATGTAATAATGCTTGTCTTTGCTTCTTCCTACATTCTAAGTCCAAAGATTTACAATTCTTTATAACGGCACCTAGGTGTCTTTTTATTGCTTTCCATCTTTTAATTTGTCTAATATCTTCATCAAGAATTCTTCTACCCATGAAATATCTACAATACCATTGAAACCAGCCTCTTGGATCATCATTATAAATCCAACCCTTCTCTCTCCAATGTGACAACGGAAGCGAGGCTTGAACCCTAAAATAATTTAACTGAATATTTTTATTTGTAGATATTTTTGCGTTTTCAAACCACGATACAGGAAATTCATCATAGCAATCATTCATATATTTACCACCAAAAACTCCCAATTCAAGCATTTCCTTTGGAGTTAATTGTGGCTGAAAATCAGATTTGAAATTTTGGCCCATAGGTTCAGTTAGTAGATATCTATAATTTTTTTGCATTATATCATTTACTAAAATTTCTTTCACTACAATTTAATATTAGACATTCCTCCATCAACAAAAATATCTTGACCAGTGATCCATGAAGATTTTTCAGAAATTAAAAAATTAACCATTTCAGAAATATCATTTGAGGATCCGTATCTTTTTAGAGGATGATTATTAGAAATTCTTTCTTTTATTCTTTCAGATCTTAAAATTTTTGAGGACATATTACTTTCAAAAATTGATGGAGAAATACAATTAACACGATATTTTGGCGCCCACTCAGCTGCTAAAGATTTTGTCAAACCTACAATTGCAGATTTCACAGACGAAACAGAAGAATGAAAAGGCATCCCATTTTTATTAGCAGTTGTACTAAAAAAAACACAAGATGCTCCATTATTAAAGCTTGGTAAATAAAATTGTAGAGCTTGAACTAAACCTAAAAAATTAATGTTATAGTCATTTTTGAAATCTTCAATTGACAGACTAGAAAAGTTTTTTAGATTTATAGTACCTGGAAAGTATACCAAACCATCATATTTATAATCACTTTTGTAATATGTATTGGAATCAAATAAATTAAAATCATTAATATCAGAATGAGTAGGGGTTCTACTCATTCTAATAAATTCATAGTTTTTGTTATACTTATCATACAGGTCTATTGCGACTGAGCTTGAAGCTCCTAATAGTAGTATTTTTTTCATAGAGGTAACTTATTTGATGTATCTTTTTATGACATTACCACTTTTATAAACATCTAATACAAGCTGATTATTATGTTTATTTTTTATATACTTACCTAAAATATTTACTGAATACAAGTATTCATCATTTTCTAATATTGAGACATTATAAGTATTAGATGTTGAAGGAATAAGAACAGCGTCTATTACATGAACAACACCGTTTGATCCGATTATGTCTGCCTTAGTAACAGAAGAGTTATCAATCATGACACCACTCATACTAATATTAACTGTTAAATCTGTTAAATTTAAAGTTTGAATCGCTTGACCATCAGACAAAGATGATGAAACTGCACTATCTCCTACAACATGGTGCTTTAAAATATTAGTTAATTGTGGAAGATCATTTAATAAACTACCTAATGTTCCAGCTGGTAATAAATCAAAAGCAGCATCAGTAGGGGCAAATAGTGTAAATGGTCCACTACCAGAAAGTACTCCATCCAGTGAACAAGTATCAATTGCTACTTTTAGAGTAGTATGATCTGCAGAATTAGATACAATATCATAAATGGTCGGTGGTATTAAAACTGCATCAATTACATGTACGACGCCATTATCGGCAGGTATATCAGCTGCTGAGACTAAAACATTATCAATGAATACAGAATTTGAGGAATTTATAGTTACCTTAACATCAGTTCCTAAAAGAGTAGAAACAACTAAATTGTTGCTAAGTGATCCTGATGGAGAATTAGAAGTTAAAACATGATGTTTTAATATGTTAGTTAATTTAGGGACATTTGCAATTAAATCCTGTAATAGTCCTGCAGGAAGTAAATTAAATGCAGCATCAGTTGGAGCAAATAATGTAAAAGGGCCAGCTCCAGATAAAGCGCCATCTAAACCACACAAATCGATAGCTGTTTTTAAGGTTCCATGATCAGTAGAATTTGAGACTACATCGTATATAGTGTTAGTCACTGTAATAGAACCAACCATTCCAGCAGCTGCATGGTTTCCAATTGAACAGTCATAATTATAAATTCCTGCTGTAGAAAATATTTGAGTGTGGATTACTGCACCTACAGTACTTGTAGCAGCAGATTGAAAACTGACAGGATTGTTAAAACTCATGTTAGTTTGTGAGTTAATATTAGCATTTACGTCATGTAAGCCTCCATCATTAATCCATTCAACAGTGTCTCCAACTGAAATAGTGAGAGAAGATGGATTATAATAATATGAACCGGCATTTATTGTGTGGACTGTGGCAAAAGAGGTTACTGCCATTAAAGCAATTAATAGTAGGGTAAAATATTTTTTCATTATTTATGTATGTTTATATTATGTAATAGTTTCTTGTGTTAAATCTAAGCATTGATAGTATACTTTCCTTCTGGGTACAACTCTAACCATCTTTTTAGTTGAGATTTGTTAGTTAGTGTTACAATTAAATTTTTAGCCTTAAAAGTAATTTTTGGAACATTAGACTTTATTTCATCAATAATTTTTAGGCTTTTGTTTTTGCTTATTCTTCTGTATTTGTTCATTTTTGTATAATTTATTAATTAAAAACTTATGCAAATTTATAAACTAAATTTTAAAAAACAAGCTTTTGTATAAAAAAAAATAATAAAAGTTATACATTTTAACAATTGTTTATTACTTTTGCAATATGAAAAAACCAGATAATGTTATTTTCAATGAAAAAACTCAAGAATATGATGCATACAAGAAAGAGTATCCGGTAAGTTTTAGTAGCAAAACATTTGAAATTGATAAAATAACAAATCTTAAACTTGAAGCACAACCATATTTTAAAAATAGATTTCTTGAAATTAAAAAAGAATATAACTCATTAGTTGAAAAATTTGAATGGAATGAACGAATTTGTAATGCAAAATTTAATTTTAAAATTATAACAGGACACAAGTATTACCTTTACAAAAATAAAGAAGAAGAATTTCTAAGTATAATTAAGCCAGATGAGTGGGGTAAAGAATGTATTGGTACTTTTTCACTACTAACTAATAATACCTGGCAAAAAATAGATTAATATGTCACAATACTCAATAGAACAATTTTCAAAAATTACAGGATTAAACAAAATTCTTATCAGAACTTGGGAAAATAGGTATGGTTTTTTAAAACCAAAAAGAACAAATACCAATATAAGGTTTTATGATAATTATATGTTAACACAAGGTATTAGATACTCTGTTCTTGTTAATAATGGTCATAAAATTTCAAAATTAATGAAGTTTAATGACCAAGAACTAAATAATCTAATTGAAGAAGCTTTAATAACAGCTAACGATGATGTTACAAAAAATGAAATAATTATTTCCAAATTTGTTGAATCTGCAATCAACTATGATCAAGATTTATTTAACAAAACATACAATACATGTATAAAGAAATTTGGAATCACTTCTTTTTACAAAGATATTATTGTTAAAACTATGAAAAAGATAAGTGTTCTATATCTAAATTCAGAAATTACACCTGCCCATGAACACTTTATCTCAGAAAATATGCGTATAAAGCTATCTGCAGAGATAGAAGTAAATAGCATAACAGAAAAAAACAAAGAAAACTGGATACTATTTCTTCCTGAAAATGAATATCATGATATAGGACTACTTTTTACTCATTTAACTCTTAAAGAAAAAGGTTACAATGTAATTTATTTAGGCCAAAATGTTCCTAGAGAAAATTTAACCTCTATAAAAAATAATAAAGACAATATTTTATTTTTTATTAGTACTAAAAGATCTGAGAAATTTATTTCTGAATTATTCGACTTTTTATTAGGTAATTTTGAAGACTCTACAATATACTTTGTAAGTAATAAAAATTCTACTCACGTAGAGAATAAAAAAATAAAATATATTACAGAGATTGATCAATTTTTTGAAATAATTAAGAAAAAGAATAAGTAATTAAATCTAAATATTACGATATAAATTATTGAAGGATAAGCTTCTTATTAACTACTCCACTATTCGTTTCAATTTCTAATAAATATATTCCTCTAGGAATTCCTTCCAAATCAATAGTTTTTACATACTCTCCAACAAATTGAGTTTTTTGTTGATCCATAATGATCTCTCCTATTAAATTTAAAATTCTAATTTGTAAATCTTGTACTTTCTCAGAATTGAAGCTTATACTAAATAAATTATTTGAAGGATTAGGGTATACATCTAGATTAGTAATTGTAGCACCTATTTCTAATCTTTGCGATGGCATTGTCCAATATACTAAAGGAGACCAAGATTCTGATTTATAAGCACCTCCATTTGGATCACACCATGTTCTTGCTTGTGCTCTATAAGTTTCTCCAGGTATTAAATTATGTTTGTTTTTTGCAAAAATAGGATATGTAACTCCAGAACCACCAATATTAAACCAATCAGAACTACTAGGATCAATTATATTATCAATTCTAGCTTTGATTCTAACAAAACTATAAGAACCATTACTATCATCCCAAGTAAAAGTAGCTTTTGTGGTAGTTGGAGTATTGACTGATAAATTAGCAATATTCGGACATAAAGGTAATGTTGTAAAGTTATGAATAGAACTCCATGCACTATTTCCACCACCGCAATACCAAGCTCTGATTTGATATTCATAAGTTGTTTCAGGAAGTAATCCCAATAATAACTTATCTTCTTTATTACAAGGCCATAAACAACTACCTTCTGGTTGTCCCATTGTTTTTTGGCTCCATAAAACTGAACCAACTTCTCTAAACTTAATTCTGTATTGATCAACTACACAATTATTAGAATTCATGTCATCCCAATTGATTGTTACTCGATCGTGCAATATATTATCAACAAATAAACCACTCGGAGTAGGTTCAGAACAGACATTACCAGCACTAATACATGGGTTTGGATCAATAGTTAAAACTAATGTAAAGACAGAATCATGAGGAAAAGAATTGACAATATAATTATACAATCCACTTTGATTATATACAGTTCCATTCCAAGTATAGCTAAAGCATTCTGTGATTGAATCATATGGAAGATAAACAGGATTATTATTACTAAATGATAATGTTGTAAATGGTTTCTTTCCAGTAAATCCAGAATTATTCCAAGGTGCTGTTTCTTGGCACATAGCTCTTACTTGCCAGTGGTAGTCAGTACCTATATCTAAACCAGATATTGTATAAGAGCTACTAGTAGTAGTATCATAAACAAATGAACTAAAAGGATCACTAACCTTTTTATATCTAATTCTGTACCCCCATGTATCAATTACTGGATTCCAACTCACAGTTGCAAAAGTTGCTCCAGTATTTATTGTAACAGCATTGGTAGGAGTACTACAAGGTGTCCATGTATTAAAACTATCTATTGGAGACCAATTAGAGTTTGAAAGACTATCATTTGAACATATAGATCTAATTTGGAATTCATAAGTTGTTGATGAATTTAAATTAAGTAAACTAAAGTTTGATACAAAGCCAACATTAATACTATTCCATGAAGAACCTAAATATCTAAATCTAATTTCATAATCAATACTGTTTATAGTAGCATTCCAATTTAATGTTGCACGGTTAAGTTGAACATTTGTAACAAATAATCCATTTGGAACC